>VAPK010967499.1_pt1 | contig 10723 bp, 14 predicted proteins | sample 3395031 | NCBI WGS metagenome assembly VAPK01 (sample SAMN08290443, study PRJNA428436) | hydrothermal vent metagenome | isolation source: Deep-sea hydrothermal vent chimney 1 | place: Pacific Ocean: Juan De Fuca Ridge
TTACCGATTTTGTGGACCTTGCCTAAAATTTCGTTACAGTATTTTTGACCGACACCCACGGTGTCGAGTATTTCTCTTGCGGCCATTGATATTTCTGCGGTGTCGATGCCGTAGGGGCAAAAAACCGAACAGCGTCTGCATTGCGAACACTGATGAAAATAGCTGTACCATTTATCCAGTATGTCTTTGCTGAAGTCGGTGGCGCCAACCAGCTTGGGGAAATATTTTCCAGCGAAGGTAAAGTAGCGTCGATACACAGAGCGGAACAAATCCTGACGGGCCACCGGCATGTTATTTGGATCGCTGCTGCCGAGATAGTAGTGGCACTTGTCAGTACAGGCACCGCATTTTACGCAGGTATCCAAAAATACTCGTAATGCGCGTGATCCCTCGACCAACTCACCCATTTTTTTTATCGCCATGTCTTGCCAGTTGTCGACAAGCTCACCCGGATAGCCGATTGCTTGCTGATGCTCAGGTTTGGCGACATAAGGTTTGATATGCGCCATCGACCCTTCCTTGATCAGCGGAATAATCGGGTATTCTTTCAATACGGGGGTGTCAAAATCAGCCACGTTTGTTCCTTTACTTCGCAGTCCAACCAGCGACGTGCCGCACATCGCGTGCGTCATCGACCTGATTGCGTGTTGGACTGAAGAACAACCCCGGCGCATGTATTAATTTACTGATCGGGAAGATAATCATTAAGATAACGACGAGTGTTAAATGCGCTATCAAGTATGGGTTAGTCGGCAAGGGCTGAATATCAAAATACAGTAAGCCCAACATGTAGGTTTTAACTGCAACAATGTCAGTGTGAGCGACATATTTCATGGCCAGGCCACTGAGTCCGATGGCAATTAATAGCATCAGCATCAAATGATCTGATGGGCTGGAGATATAACGAATACGGTCGACAAGAAAACGACGTGACCATAATCCAAACAGGCCAATCACCATTGCAAATGCGGCGTATTTACCAAAGGGTTGAATTAGCGTGACCCAGGCCCATACGGGTTCAGTCACATAGCGTAAATGACGCAACAGCACCAGCAAAAGAGCGACGTGGAATACCCAGCCGAATAGCCATATCCATTTATTCGCATTAAACAAGCTACGGAAGACGACCACTTCTTTTGTCAATCGCCAAGCCACACCCTTTTTAGTCAGTGGTGCGGGTGTGGTGGGTATTTTTAACGGTGCAGGTGTGCGCGCATATATAACGATCTTACGGGTGACGCCTGCAATAAGAAGCAGGGTAGCAATATAAAACAACAGGGCATATATCACTGACAATGACATGGGGCTGTCTCTGACAAAGAGTCTAATAGAGAGTCTAACAAACAGTCTAACAGACAGTTCAACAGACAATCGGCTTGGTAAACTGGCGCATTGCTATGATGTTCCAGTTTGATCATCGTCTTTATACACAACCCGTTGGTTTAGGTAAACCGGCGATTTTACATGCTTGTTTAGCCGGGCCATAAGGGAACAGTTCGTATAAATATTTACTGTTGCCTTTATCTTTACCCAATTTTTTACCAATGGCTTTTGTTAATACTCGAACAGCCGGTGCAATTTGATATTCCTCGTAATATTCACGCAGGAAGTTAACAACTTCCCAATGGTTGTCAGTCATTTCAATGCCTTCAGCGACCGCGATAGCTTTTGCAATATCGTCACTCCATTCGTCACGATTACTAAGGTATCCTTCCTCATCTGTTTCTACTGATTTACCTGCAACATCTAATGCCATAGCCTTTCTCCTATCTAATATATATTTAAAAAGTGTTACTTAAGTGTTCTATTTAACAACGATATTATATTACAGCCAGGATTGAACTGCATCATGTTCGACTGCCAAATCAACAAAGCCGTTGTAGTCAATTAATTTAATTCCATCCATTACTTTGTTATTCATACCACGTGCACTGATATCGGGTTCTAATGCATAAATGTTAATATTTTGTAGCGCGGTTTTTATTTTTTCGGAAAATTTGCCTTTACTCAATGCAGCAAATATTCCATCTTCAATAAATAAAATTGAACTGCCTTTTTTAGCGTGTTGCAGGCAGCTATCCAATGTGCTTTTTTCAAACGGTGATTTGTTTACGATGTGTAATTGCATCGATGTATCCTCTTAGAAACTTATATTAGACCCTTGTCTTAGAAGCTCAGTATCACGTCTTGTGAGTCCATTAACTCAGCCATTTGCTGGGTGTCTACGATATGAATTGAATCTTTCTCGGCCCAATCGTCGTCTTCGTCTTCGTATTTCAGGTCCATTAGATCGTCTTTGCTCAAACCACGTGCATCCAGTGACTCTTTCGATACGTAAATTTTATTGATGTCATAATCACCCAGTGCTTTGTATGTGGGCGAAAAGTTTTTTTGTCCTAGTGCTTTGGTGTCCATGCCTTTTGCAATTTGATAAACACCATCATCAAAAAAGGCCAGGCTGACATCCTGATCAAACGCAGCCGCGACCAGTACGACTTCCAGTGATTCTAATGCGTACACTGTGCCGTAAGGTGCTTTGCGATTGATGTATAAAAACTTTTTGACTATGCCGCTTTCGCCGTCTGCTTCTTCACTCATGCTTCTTTACTCATCGTTTTTTTCTTACCTAATCGCCAAAGGTAATCAAGCGATCAGCTTGTATGCCGGATTCGATTAATTGACCCAAACCTGAAATTCGGAAGCCTTCAGCCAGGTTTTCTTCCTGAATGCCCCGGCGTAGTGCGGCCGCGACACAAACCACCAGGTCAAGATTATGTTCTTTGGATAACGCAGACCAAAGATTAACAATGTTGCGGTCATCTTGCGGGGGGTCTGTCAGCTTGGTCGCGTTATTAACGCCATCGTGATAGAAAAAGACACGGAAAATTTCGTGGCCTTTTTCAAGCGCTGCCTTGGTGAACTGATACGCACTATCTGTTGCTTGGTGCGTATAAGGTCCTTCGTTAATTAATATGCCAAATTTCATTTTTTTCCCGTTAGTTTAGCCCGTCAGTTTAGCCCGCTAGTATTGTCTCTAGAATCGGATGTGCGTAGAGGCGTTAAGCGAATTTCTTGCACCATGCCAATTATCAATGTGATACTTAGTGAACGGTAATTCAGTAAGCTCGAAAAATCGTGGCCAGCCGATACGCTCAATCCAGTCACCGATACGTTCCCAGTCTTTCGCATCTTTTTTATACGTTTCCAGAATATTAAGCACAACTTTGGTCGCTTCCGGCCAGCGAGGTGGGTTGTTGGGAATGCCCGCAGCCACTAATTTATGGAACATGGGCTTGCTACGTGCATTGGAATGTTTTCCGCCAACCCAAACCGCTAATTTTGAATGATCCGGGTCGTTGATCTGCATGGGCGGGCAGGGGGGGAAACAGGCGCCACAGCAAATACATTTTTTCTCATCCACTTCAAGTGACGGTTTGCCATTGACGATTGCCGGGCGAATAGCCGCAACCGGGCAACGGGCGACCACAGAAGGCCGTTCGCATACATTTGCCACCAGATCGTGATTAATTTTAGGTGGTTTTGTATGCTGAATATTTATCGCGATATCACCCTGGCCACCGCAGTTAATCTGGCAGCAAGAAGTTGTGATATGTACGCGGTTTGGCATTTGTTCAGATATAAATTCTTTATGTAGTTCATCCATCATGGCCTTTACAACGCCGGATGCATCGGTGCCGGGTATGTCGCAATGTAACCAGCCTTGTGTATGAGAAATCATGGTGACAGAGTTGCCCGTGCCGCCCACAGGGTAACCCGCATCAGTAAATGCTTTAATCAGAGGCTCAACTTTTGTTTCTTCGGTTACGCTGACTTCCAGATTGCTTCGAATGGAGAAACGTACAAAACCATCGGCATATTTGTCGATAATGTCGCACAGCAGGTTGATTTCATATGGACCCAGTTGACGTTGTGTGCCAACACGCACGGTCCAGATTTCATCACCGCTGTGAGCAACATGGTGTAATACGCCCGGCCGGGGGCGGTCGTGGTATTTCCAATTACCAAAATTTTTCAGCATCGTCGGATGCAGATACTGCATGCCATCAGGACACCCGCTTTCGATTGGATACTTGGGAGCTGCTTTTACTTCAGCCATCTAATGCCTCCAAAAAAATATTGTTAATAAGTATGCTTAAAAAGTTAGTTAGCTGCTTTCCGTTTTTTCCACTTTTCCGCCTGTTCATCCCAATCATCCATACGTACATAGTTGCTGATACGTGGATTGCTGATCATATTGGGCTCAGGCTCGATACTAATACCTTCCAGGAAGTTAACGAGACCGATGCGATCGACGGTTTCACCCACACGTTCGTGTTCCAGTGCATTTTCTGCCCAGAAATCGATTATCTCCTCAGCAAGTTCAACCAGTTTTTCGTAATCTTCGTCTGTATCCAGTTTCATGAATGGCACGATGACGGTGCCCATGGTGTCGCCAATTTTCAGGGTACGTTTACCACCAAGCAATATAGTGACACCGTGGTCTTTACCGGGTGACAGTGCTTTTGTCATGACATTGATACAATGCATGCAGCGAACACAGTTTCTGTTGTCAACTTCCAGTGAATCATCATCATTGAGTGACAATGCGTTGGTTGGACAACGACTGATGACGTTATCAATTATATTTTTACGCCCTTTTTCTGCGACGATTTTCTTAACTTCTTCCTGGTCTACTTGCATATCATCACGCCAGGTACCAATCACCGCGAAGTCAGAACGCTGAATGGAGTTCATGCAGTCATTTGGACATCCGGACACTTTGAATTTGAATTTATAAGGTAGGGCGGGGCGGTGCATGTCATCGAGGAAGTTATTAACCAATGATCGATGGACTTTCATTTCATTGGTACACGATTGTTCGCAGCGTGCTGCGCCAACACAGGACATGCCCGTTCGTACACAGGGGCCAGCGCCACCCAGATCCCAACCATCTTGATTTACTTCGTCAAAAAAATGCTGTGTTTTTTCTGTTGTGGTACCAATGAACATGATGTTGCCGGTTTGGCCGTGGAACGCGATTAATCCTGAGCCGTATTTGTTCCAGGAGTCTGATAATTTTCGCAGTGCTTTTGTTGAATAATGGTTACCGGCAGGGGGTTGTATGCGTAAAGTATGAAATTCTTTTGATTCTGGAAATAGGGGTGAACCGTCGTCGTTCATTAATTCTGTAAACCGGGGAATGATGCCGCCACCGTAACCGAATACACTGACGGTGCCGCCTTTCCAATAACCAATACGGGTTTTATAAGAATGTTCCAATTGGCCAAGTAGATCGACCATCATGTTATTATCGTGGGCGAGACGTTTTAGACCGGTTACAAAACTAGGCCAGGGTCCATCAACAAGCTGATCGAGCATCGGTGTATCATGAAAAGGTTTTGTAGACTTTTTATCTTTCGGTAAATATGTAGCGTGTACATCTGGATTTTTTGGTTTTTGCCCGGCCATCTGTCTGTGTCTCCTAAGATCCGAATTCACGATTTCTGTACACTCTACTTTCCCCTTAACTACTTTTCTCGAGCTTTTTTCTTAAACACTAACTTAATAGTTTTAATTTAAGAGTTCTAAGAAGATAGTCCGTACAGCACCTTATTGATCAACATACAAAATTCGTTATGCAACAAGTTTAGACAAGACTTTTGCCTGTTCCTAGTCACCAAAGGGGAGAGGTGTTCTTTGTGGCTTATACCCCATTAGTGATATACCCATTGCGCTGACTGCTCTTTTTCCTTATATAAAAGGTATGTCGCATGTTTTGGCCATCGTTTAGGCAGGGCGTTGTATGCGGCTCATTTTCGATAATTTTAGTGCGGTTAATTTTATTCAAAATGCGTGCCGTGTTGTTTTTGTGGAAGTCGATACGCTGAAAAGGGTTTGTTTCATTTTCGGTGCAAATTCTATTATTAGTCCTACTTAATTTACGTATATAGAATAGGGTATCAAGGAGTGCTTACTTTCAATGCTAAGTCGTCGTAGTGAAAAATGTGCTGTCTTTGGCCTGGATGACAGTCACTCATACCGGATATGGCGTGAACTAAAATTGGCCAATTCACCGCGCTCGATTGATGAATTAATGGTTGAAATTGAGGAGCCTAATACGTTACGCCCTGCAGAAGTGCGTGCGATTCAGAAAAAGTGCCAAATCGCAAATATGGCGGTGTATCAATCTGCTGGTTCTGATTCAATAGACCGCAACATAGTGCGCAATTTAGGAAAATCACTTGGGTTAATCAGTCTCGATCAAAATATCCGAGCGGATGATGATGGGATCTCAGCGTTACGCGTTTCATCTGTGCAGCGAGCACATGAATATATCCCGTATAGTAATCGTTCAATAAATTGGCATACAGATGGATATTACAACGCACTCGATAAAAAGATCGGTGCAATGATTTTGCATTGTGCTTCACCGGCCGCCAGTGGCGGTGAAAACAGCTTTGTGGATCATGAATTGTTGTATTTGTTTCTACGCGATGAAAATCCTGCGTATATTGACGCTCTCATGCAAGCCGATGCCATGATCATTCCAGCAAATATTGAAAATGGTGTCGAAATAAGGCCCGCTCAATCCGGCCCGGTGTTTTCTATTGACCCACAATCCGGTCGATTACACATGCGTTACACCGCAAGAAGCAAATCCATTGAATGGAAAACAGATAGTATTGTGCGTGAAGCGGTTGGCTTTATTAAGACGTTTCTACAATCAGACTCTCCTTTTATTTTTCGTCACCGTTTGCAGGCAGGCCAAGGCTTGATTTGTAACAATGTGTTGCACAATCGCAGCGAATTTATTGATGGTGACGAAACAGACCAACAACGGCTGGTTTATCGAGGTCGATTCTACGAAAGCCTCGGACAGCCTCCTATGTATGAACGAATCAACGAGTCAGAAATATGATTTATCTAAGTGAAGTTTTGATTCAAAACCCACAACTGAATTCTTTCCAGGAATTAATGGATGTGATCCGCGAAGTGGTGAAGCAAACCAATGATTTACATTTGAAGATTGATATTAAGCCGAATTATCAGGATACACCGGCAAATTGGGAAGATAAAATTGAAGGTGCTTTTTCCGGTGTGCACTCTGTTATCGATCCAGTAAAAATTATGACAGAAGATGATTATTAAGATGTCCTTTTATTTGCTAAGGCTTTACACAACGAGATATAAATAGATGACAAATAGGTATATTTCAAACAACGAAGGGCTGGCTGATGCTGATAGCGGTGAAGACGCTGTGACGTCAACCCGCTTGCTTGAGCAAAAAATTCTGGCCTATCAAGAACAATTAATCGCGTTGCCGACGAATGTCAGTCCTGCAGAAAAGGGTGATATACAAATTCAAATGGCGGCGGCGATGGTTGATCTGCAGCGCGGTGAAGAAGCGTTTGATGTTGTACGTGGTGCGTTTGACGATTTAGCGGCAGCGGAAGAATGGGAAAAAGCGGTGCATGCTTGTAAAATTATGTTTCTTGCTGATCAGGAATTATCACTTGCTGCGCTGGGTCAGGGTGTCTGGTTGAGCGTGACATTCCCGATAGATCCGCAACTGACGGTTGCGATGCTTGAACATATCGTCGATGAAACGCCGCAAGAGTCAGATGGGGGTGCGGTTGCCGCCGCGGTTGCACATTATATCGCAGACAGTCGTGCAGAAGGTAAGCCGCATGAAGAACTCACGTTTTTTACTAATAATTTATTAGCAAGCGTTGCACGCCGCCACAGCAATGTGAGCAGTCAGGAAAAATTCAGTTATTGGATCAATAAACTGGAACTCAACGACCCAGAAAAATTTCTTCCTCGATTGCGTAATGTCATTGATGTCATGGTGCAGGAAGAATGGTGGGTGAACCGGGATGAGATTTGGACGGAATTACCACAAGATTAACAAATATTCAATCGCGGGCAGGTTATGCTTTGGAACGAAAACGACAATAACGCGAATAAATGCACTGGCACTGCGAGTGTGATGGATCTGGTGTTCGCTATCAGTTGTAAAAGTTTGCCTGTGGACCATGCGTTTTCATTGTCTCAATCCCTGCAGGCATTATTTCCCTGGTTTATTGAAGAAAAACACGCTGGAATGCACATGGTGCATATTATGCAGTCGGGCCATGGGTGGATCCGTCCTACGGGTGATGCTGCTGTGTTATTACCTTCGCGGCGAACCAAATTTATTTTACGGCTTCCCATGCACCGTATAGATGAGGCCAAGTCGCTAACCGGCAAGACGCTTGATGTGGATGGTCATGCGCTTACAATCAATCAGGCATCGACTCGCCCATTGAGTGATATTACAACGTTGATAGCGCGTTATATAGTTACTGATGGCAAACAGGAAGAAGCATTTTCACAGGATGTTATTAATGCAATGGCGTCTATGGGGATTAAACCCAATAAAATGCTTTGTGGTCTTGAGAAAATAATTATGCTACAGCAGCGACCCGTTGCAACTCGCAGTGTGATGGTCGCAGATATGAGCGAAGAAGAATCTATGTTGTTGCAACAAAACGGTTTGGGTCTATATCGGCAATATGGTTGTGGTTTGTTTATACCACAGAAAGATATCAATCAAATTTAGTGTTTATACTGTTTATTAGGCCTGTATTAATAACGTTTAGCTATTTCGTAAGTTAAGAGAGAGGAGAACGATATGTCATTTGAAGCAAACGGTAAAACAATCGAAACTACTGCTAGCGGATTTTTAGTCAATATTGATGATTGGGATGAGTCCGTCGCCGCAGCGATAGCAGAAAATGAAAGCTTGACGTTGACAGATGAGCATTGGGTGTTGATCAATTATTTGCGCGATGAGTTTATCAATAATGCGGGCAATCAACCCAATACGCGAAAAATGGTGAAGGCAATGGCGGAAAAATTACCGGATGCAAAAATAGATTCTAAATATCTCTATGTGTTGTTTCCGGGCGACCCCTCTAAACAAGGGGGCCGTATTGCTGGCTTGCCCGAGAGTCGAAGAAAAGGTGGGTATTAGTAAAGCCAGCTGGAAGGTAAAAGGATAAAGATAAAAGGTATAAAACTATATTATGTTTACGACATTGCTATCTGCAAAAGAGTTATTCGCGCATTTCGATAGCGCGGATTGGGTTGTGTTTGATTGTCGTTTTACGCTCGCGGAAATCGAAGCAGGGCGGGTGGCTTATCAGCAATCGCATCTTCCGGGCGCGATTTATGTTCATCTGGATGACGATATGTCATCACCGATAACGGCATCAAGTGGTCGCCATCCATTGCCGGATGTAACGACATTTTCTGAAAAACTTTCAGCCTGGGGTGTAGACGCGAGCAAGCAGGTGGTTGTTTATGATGATGCCTTTGGTGCTGTTGCTGGGCGAATGTGGTGGTTATTACGCTGGTTGGGTCATACGCGGGTGGCGCTGCTTGATGGTGGTTTGCCGACGTGGCAAAGAGAGGCATACCCTATGCAGAGCGAGCCACCCTTACTAACACCCGCCATATTTTCTCCTAATGTGAACAATGAATTACTGGTTGATGTCGAATTCGTTGAATCCAAAATGTCAGATGACAATTTTGTTATCGTTGATGCGCGTGCAGAAGCGCGTTTTCTTGGTGACGTTGAGCCTTTGGATAACATCGCCGGGCATATCCCCGGCGCAGTTAATATACCCTTTGATGATAACCTCGCGATAAGCAGTATGTTTGAAACACAAGAAGCGTTAACCTGTTTGTATAAGGATGTTATCAAACAAGTTGACTATGAAAATGTGATTCACATGTGTGGTTCTGGCGTTACTGCGTGTCACAATATTTTGGCAATGGAACACGCTGGTATGCGCGGCTCCAGATTATATGCTGGATCATGGAGTGAATGGATAACAGATCCAAAGAGACCTGTAGTCGCGGTAAGTGAAAATTAGTTATTGACTAATTTTAAGCTAACAGAGTTTATGCAATAACGTCGTCCCGTTGGCGATGGGCCATCATCAAATACATGGCTCAGATGAGCGCCACACTTGCTGCACAAGATTTCTGTGCGCACCATTGCGAGACTGGTATCTTTTAATTCAACTTCGATTTTGTATATAAATGTGTTTGGAATAGAAAAATCGTTTAAAAATTAAAAAAAGAGGTATTCACAATAGAGTATTATTTTCCTCACAGCAATTTGTCAGTATATAATTTGTTGATTTCTATTCAATTTTTGTTTTTTATCTTCATATGTAGGTATAGAGCAGGTAGCGAAACTATTTATTTGGTGATTTAAGTTATCGGGTAATTAGGTGGATAAAAGTTGAAAAATATTTTTCTTTGGTTACTATTGGAGTAACCTGATTTACTGTTATATATATAAGAATCTTTAGAATATTTTTAGAATAAAGTTTTTAGATTATACTTTTAGGGAGAATAATTATGAGTAATGTTTACTACGATACCATTGATAAAATGGAAAAAGATAATGTAAACCATGAATACGTTACCGGTTGGGCTACGGGTTTTTTACACAGTCCGAAAATTGAAGAGCAATGTATTACTAAAGCTTATGATGCCGGCTATCAAGATGGCCTTGATCAAAAGACAGATGGTTTTACTAGCTGGGCTGGAAAATAACTGTGTAGGGGAAGCAGAAGTCCCGCTATCGTTTTTGGTTGTGAAAACTGTTATCGCAAGTTAACTCATTAAAAGGTAATTTCAGGCAATGCTAGCGGATCAAGAGGATCAA
>VAPK010293901.1_pt1 | contig 10717 bp, 11 predicted proteins | sample 3395031 | NCBI WGS metagenome assembly VAPK01 (sample SAMN08290443, study PRJNA428436) | hydrothermal vent metagenome | isolation source: Deep-sea hydrothermal vent chimney 1 | place: Pacific Ocean: Juan De Fuca Ridge
TCTAGGTACAAAATAGCACAGGTAGTATGCGAATCAATACCTTCCTCATTACCAGAAAAAAGCACTTTCATCTCATCAACAGCGGCACTTACCCAAGCAGCTAACATTTGTTTAGCTTTATCAGCAGACTGCTGCTGTAGTCGTTTTTGATATGTTGTAGCTAATTTAAACATTGCCTGGCAAAAAAACTTAGAAGCCTTTTCACCCACTCGGTGCCCACCAAGCCCATCTGCAACTACAAACAAAGCATAATCACTACACATTGTATAAGCCATACAATCTTGGTTTAATGCTCTATCACCGACACTGGTTAATTGATAAACCTCCAGCTTACTAAACAATCGCCCTAGCCTCTCGCATTACACGCTTTAAATCAACAATAGTTTGCTGTAAACCCGAAAAAACTGCTTGCGCAATAATTGAATGGCCAATATTTAATTCTACGATCTCAGGAATAAAACAAATATTCTCGACATTATGAAAATGCAAGCCATGACCAGCATTTACCTGTAAACCGGCACTGTGTGCATACTTTGCCGCCCGCTGAACCCTTAGCAACTCAGTTTTTTGTACTTTATTATTGACTGCATCTGCATAGCAACCAGTATGTAACTCAACGACCGGAGCCCCTGCCATTACGGCTGCATCAATTTGTTTAAAGTCTGGGTCAATAAATAAAGAAACTTCCACCCCTGTATCTGCTAACTTTTGACAAGCACTCTTCATTCTATCAGGACTTGATGCAACATCCAGGCCCCCCTCCGTGGTTAATTCTTCACGCTTTTCAGGCACCAAACAACAGGCAGCTGGCTTGATTTTTGTGGCGATAGCAAGCATCTCATCAGTTACTGCCATTTCCAGGTTTAAGCGGCTATGTAACATCTCTTGTAATAAACAAATATCTCTATCTTGAATATGCCGACGATCCTCCCTTAGATGTGCTGTAATTCCATCTGCACCAGCCTGTTCAGCAACTAATGCTGCCTGAATGGGATCCGGGTAATTTGTTCCTCTCGCTTGTCTTAATGTGGCAACATGATCTATATTGACACCTAACAAAATTTTTTGTTTAGTCATAACTGTTTAATTATTTTTGCCAGGACTGCTCTACTTTTAAGCTCTTTACCCTGTAATTGAAAATCAATAACCCGCCTCATTAACCGTTTAGCTTCATATAGTGCTTGTTCACTCAACCTCTCTCTAGCCGCTAATTTTAGTAATGTTGCACCACCAATATAGCCTACTTCACTCTCTACCATCCCCGTTTCAACATCATAATAATATTTCTTCAATGCATCTACCGGAGACTCTTTTATTGCATCAATAGTTAATTGCAAACCATACCCAATATAATCAATTAAATTAAGCTCAAAAAACCTTAATATTAATTCTGTATCTTGATTTTGAGTTAATAAAACCAAACAGCGTTTATATTCTGCATAGACTTCAGGGTGAGGGTCATTTTTATGTAAAAAATAAGCAACTAACTCATTAACGTAAAAGCCACAATACAGTGGTATTCCTTGTAATATTATTGCCGTTTCAGCCGGCTCAACTTGGGTTAATATTTTTAACTCATTTCGATTTAAATAAGAAATTTTTAAAGCGGTAAAAGCACGAAGAATTCCAGCTGTTTTCGACTTAGGCTTTCTTACCCCTCGTGCAAGAACAGATACAATCCCATGATCTAGGGTTAAAACATCCAGGATTAAACTACTTTCCCGATATTTTTTATGCTGTAGTATAAAGGCTGGCTGAAGCTGAACCAGAAAGTTACTCACGAATATTTATATCTGTGTCTTAAGCTATTCGTCAGAAAAGCCCAAGCTTTGTAATGCTCGTTCATTATTTGCCCAACCTTTTTTTACTTTAACCCAAATTTGCAAATAGACTTTTTTGCCAATCAATTTTTCTATATCCATACGCGCATCAGTACCAACCTTTTTAAGCATTTCTCCCTGCGCCCCGATAACAATGTTTTTCTGAGAGCTTCGTTCAACCCAAACCACAGCATATATTTTGGTGATTTTTTGTTGCTCTTCGTAACGCTCAATTTCAACAGTCATTGAATAAGGCAGTTCATCGCCCAGTCGCCTAGTTAATTTTTCTCTTACAATTTCAGCGGCTAGAAAACGTTCTGGACGGTCAGTTATTTGATCTTCTGGGTAAATCAAACCTGCTTCAGGTAATTGTTTTAACAAGATAGATTCAAGCGTATCTAAATTTGTTCCTTTTAATGCTGAAATAGGTAACATTTCTATAAATGGAAACCTTTTTTGAGCCTCAGAAAAAAAAGTGAGGATACTATCTTTATCCTTAACCTTATCAACCTTATTGACTGCTAAAATAACAGGAAGTCCTGCACTCTCAAGCTTTTTAAAAATAACTTCATCAAATTCATGCCAGGATAAACCATCAATTAACCAGACGACTATATCAACACCTAACAAGGTTATATCTGCTGTTTTATTTAAATACCGGTTTAATGCTTTTTTTTCAACCTGATGCATACCAGGAGTATCCATATAAATAATTTGCCCAGCACCCGTCGTATTTATACCTAGAATACGATGCCTGGTTGTCTGTGGCTTTCTTGAGGTAATACTGATTTTTTGCCCCAGCATATGATTCATTAATGTTGATTTACCAACATTGGGACGACCTATTAACGCGACATAACCACAATTCATCTATTTTTCTTCTTAATTAACTTCAACATTTTTTCTGCTGCACTCTGCTCAGCTTTTTTTCTAGAATCACCTTCACCAGTGCATGATTCAATTTTTTCGATATTTGTAATACACTTAACATTAAAAGTTTGTGCATGTGCTGCCCCTGTCATTTTCACAAGTTGATAAACTGGCAATTCAATTTGTTTTGCCTGCATCAGTTCTTGCAATTGAGTTTTGGGGTCTTTCTCAGAATTATTTAAACCCAAATCACTTAGTTTTTTGGCAAAAATTTTCAGAATCCATTCTTTACACTCTAGCACCCCTTGATCTTTTAACAGAGCCCCCATAATAGCTTCCATTGCATCAGATAAAATTGAGTCCCTTCTATAGCCACCACTTTTCAATTCACCCGACCCTAGAATCAGGTAATCACCTAAGCTATGTTCACGCGCTAGTGAAGCCAGTGCCCCTTGGTTAACAAGACGTGCTCGCAGTCGACTTAGCTCACCTTCGCTAGCAGCTGGAAACATTTCATATAGCTTTTCTGCAATCACAAAACCTAAAATTGAGTCACCAAGATATTCTAAACGCTCATTATTTTTTGCCCCCATACTACGATGGGTTAATGCCATTTTAAATAACTCAGGCTGATTAAATAATAGTTCTAGTTTTTTAGCCAAAATATTGGGATCTCTTATCACTCTTGCTCACCAAGCTCAAACGCTTCATCAAAGTGTACTAAAACACTTAAATTACCTATCATTTTTTCGACCCGTTCATATTCGATCTCAACTTTAACGTAATCACCTTGTTTGAGAATGGTTACATCATCGAGATTTACTTTAGTAACATAATTTAAATCAAAGCGTTTAGCTAAGCTCAACCGCATCTCATATTTACTCATAGATTGAATATTTGGCATTTCTTTTAAAGCCGTAAGTGCATTCTCGACCTTACTGTTATTCAAATAAATAGGCCCTATTTTCAACCCTAAGAAAATAAAAAAACCCAGTACAGCCAAAATAACCATCAAGGATATAAACGTTAAACCTTTTTGCTTTTTTATTGAATTCGCCATCATTTCTCCAAATAAAATTTATGAACAGTTCTAAGTTTAGCCTATTTTAAAATTGTTCCAATTCTATCGAAGCCTATCCCTTTATATTCCCAATCCCAACTCATCCAGATAAAGAAAGCCCTGCCCACTAAATTTTCTTCAGGCACCGTACCCCAATAACGACTGTCATTACTATTATCTCTATTATCTCCCATAGCAAAGTATTGCCCTTCAGGAACAACAAACACACCTTCCACAGATGGTCGTCCAGGTTTTATTAAAATGCTGTGCTCAACACCTGATAAATTTTCTATCTTATGTTCAGCACCTGTCATATCTCTACCCTGCCCTACCCCTTGATAGGTGCCTAGTGAAACTTGTTTAGCCTCTTTGCCATTAACATAAACAGTCTTGTTATAATAGGAAATCCGGTCACCAGGTATTCCAACCACCCTTTTTATATAATCTACTTGGGGGTTTTTAGGATAACGAAAAACTATAATATCACCTCTTTTTGGCGAGTTTAACTCAACAATTTTAGTATTCAATACAGGCAAGCGAATACCGTAAGTGAACTTATTAACCAAAATAAAATCACCCACCAACAATGTTGGCATCATAGACCCTGATGGAATCCTAAAAGGTTCTGCTATAAAAGACCTTAAAAGTAAGACAATAAAAACAATAGGGAAAAAGGAATGTGCATACTCAACAAGTAATGGCTCTTCTTGTGTTGTGGGATCTATTTTTGAAAGCTTTAGAAATAATACATAGCCACCCCAAATAATACCGGTGACTAAACTTGCCATAACAAGAAAAAAAGAAAAATCGTGATCCATGAAATTATTTAATAGTAATGGTTAAAAGAAAGTATATCTGATAAAAAATTGTTAATACAGGCTGATTATTACTCTTTATTGACTTGTAAAACGGCTAAGAAAGCTTCTTGTGGAATTTCTATACTACCCACTTGTTTCATCCGTTTTTTACCCGCTTTTTGTTTCTCCAATAGTTTTTTCTTACGCGAAATATCACCCCCATAACATTTAGCCGTCACATTTTTTCTCATTGCTTTGACGGTTGAGCGAGCAATGACTTTAGAGCCTATTGCGGCCTGGATAGCAACTTCATACATTTGCCGAGGAATAAGATCCTTCATCACTTCAACTAACCCTCGACCACGAGCTTGACTTAAGTCTTTATGTACAATAACAGATAATGCATCGACTCTATCACCGTTAATTAAGACATCTAGCTTAACCAAAGGTGCGGGTTCAAAACGTATAAATTCATAATCAAATGAAGCATAACCTCGACTCACTGATTTTAATCGATCAAAGAAATCCAACACAACTTCACTCATCGGTAACTCATAATTTAATGAAACCTGGCTACCTGCATATTGCATATTCTTTTGTATGCCTCGCTTTTCAACACAAAGACCAATGACACTACCCAAGTATTCTTGTGGCACTAAAATATTAGCTAAAATAATGGGTTCTCTAATTTCTGTAATTGCCCCGGTATCAGGCAAATTAGCTGGGTTATCAACCATTAATATTTCCCCTGCATGGGTTTCAACTTCATAGATCACTGTGGGTGCAGTGGTAATCAAGTCTATATCGTATTCGCGCTCCAAGCGTTCCTGCACAATTTCCATATGCAACATACCTAAAAATCCACAACGAAAACCAAAACCCAAAGCCTGAGAACTTTCTGGTTCAAAATTAAGTGCCGCATCATTAAGACGTAATTTGTCTAATGCTTCACGCATTTTATTGTAATCATCAGAACTAACAGGATATAAACCAGCAAATACACGCGGCTGAACCTCTTCAAAACCAGGCAATACTTCTGTTGCAGGATTATCGGCTAAAGTAATGGTATCACCCACAGGCGCACCATAAATATCCTTAATACCTGCAACGATAAAACCTACCTCTCCAGTATTTAGAACACCAGTATCATATTGTTTTGGCGTAAATATCCCCACTTTTTCAGCTAAATAGTTTTTGCCTGTAGACATAACCGTTAGCTTTTGCTTTTTACGAATAGAACCATTAACAACCTTGACTAATGAAACCACTCCAAGATAGTTATCAAACCAGGAATCAATAATTAATGCTTGTAAAGGCTTATCTGAATCACCACCAGGTGCAGGAACTTTAGCGACTAATTGTTCTAAAACACCCTCAATACCTATGCCAGTTTTTGCACTGATTTTAAGCGCCTCACTCGCATCAATCCCAATAACATCTTCAATTTCGGCCATCACCCGTTCAGGCTCTGCCGAGGGCAAATCAATTTTATTCAATACAGGAACCACTTCAAGCCCCTGTTCAATTGCAGTATAACAATTTGCCACACTCTGTGCTTCAACACCTTGAGCCGCATCTACCACCAATAAAGCACCTTCACAGGCAGCAAGAGAGCGAGAAACCTCATACGAAAAATCAACGTGCCCGGGTGTATCAATAAAATTCAACTGATAAGTTTCACCATTATTAGCCTTATAATTCAAGGTAACACTTTGTGCCTTAATGGTTATACCTCGCTCCCTTTCAATATCCATAGAATCAAGAACCTGCGCTTCCATATCTCGGTCAGCTAGCCCACCGCAAATCTGAATAAAACGATCTGCCAGTGTTGATTTTCCATGATCAATATGAGCGATAATGGAGAAGTTTCTTATATTTTTTTGATCCACAGTTTATTTATCTACTTTTAATGCTAGAAAAACTGGCCTACCCCTACGCTGTTTTAAAATAGCAATAGACTGTCCAGTTGGGAGTTTTCAACTATTTTATCAAAATCAGCTCTCCCTCGAACAACATTATTCTAAATTCTTAAAATAACACCACCCATTTTTAAGCATATCTTTTCTGTAGGGCTAATTTTGACTACCTCTACACACAATAAGGCTTATTTATATGCCTTACCTTTTTACTTTGTTACGAAAGGAAATTTAACCAGAATTGATTGTCTTTTTAATGAGAAGATAAGTATAGATCACTTTTTAAGTTTAATGCCTTGCGCAATAAACTGAACAGCTTTAGCAGGGACTTCACCCAAGACCGTGACTTGAAAATCACCAATAATTATCGTCATTGATTTAACTGAGCCTAAAACTTGTAAACCGGCTATGGTATCTTTGGCTTTGGTTTCTACATACACAGAAACAGATGAAAACCCATCACTTAAAAACACATGGTCAACCTGCTTCCCCTTCTTGTCTCCATTCATTTGCTCAAAGAAAGCAATATGATAATGGGAAGGAATTTTTTGTAAAACAATACCTGCTTTGTCTATTGCCAGTAGCTCAGCTTGCTGATTTACAATACCGAGCTCCTTTTCATTGAACCCACTTTTATCAACAATAGCCTCATTATTTACTTGAATATCCGTAAAAACCACTTGTTCAACTGTTGTTCCCTGTAAATCATAGACTTCCGACTTTAAAGGTAAATAATACACCTTATCAATCCAAATTTTTCGTTTATACCTATATTGATCTTTTGGCTCAATTAAAATGACATAAGTGGGAAGCATGGCAACAGACTCTTCATCAAGTGCCTTAAAAGAATAGACATTTTGTATTGCCACAAAATCTTCTGGTAAATCAACTATAAACGAGTCTCTCACTGGCCTATTGTTTATAAATGTTGCATTTGTTTTTTTAAAAACACAACGCACCTTACCTGCCTCTCTTATAACCTCACGCATCGGAGAATTTAAGGACAATAACCGTTCCTGTTCCTGCCCATTTCTACAGCTATGAAAATACTTCATTGTGTCAAGTCGGCCATTTTTAAAGAATGCAACCGTCCCTTGATACTCAAGCGTTTTCATTGCTTGACTCATATTCTGCATGATTTGTTGCGCATTGACTTCTGCTGCGTTTACATAAGCAGTCGTTAATGACAAGCAAAAAACAACTAAAAATCGACTGAACATGTTAACTAATCCTGTCCATAACTTGCTGTACGAACCAAGGGGTTAGTTAAAGAACCATGAGTATATAAGTCATCATTATGAGCCTGTAAATATGCTTTAAAGCGCTCATGTTGTGATAATTGAATGTTTTTTTCTTGTTCAGGAACGGGGCTTATTAATTGTGTTTCAACAGCCGCAATTTGTTGGGGTTGACTCTCTTGTTGTAAAGTACTTTGTTGAGACATAATAATGGCAACACTCGCTACTGATGCAGCCACAGCAAAAGAGGCCTTTTGCCAAAGAGGGACAGTCCTTTTTTTAACTATTTTTTTAGCTAAAAGAAAATGTGGTTCTTGCTTAAGCTGCTGATTAATATTACCCACAAAATCAATATCTGCCCTTAAACCACGTTCATCTTTCAAAACTTGAGTTAATAGTTGGTATCGATTTATCTGCGCTTTTAATTCAGGTTTATTTTTAATTGCAACTAACAATTTATCCAGCTCAGCATGATCCAATTCATCATCCAAAAACTGTGAAATAGTTAGGTTTATATTATTTTTCATCTATATCAGCCTCTAATTGAGTAATGGACTCAACTTTTCATCAATAGCTTCCCTTGCTCTAAAAATACGCGAACGTACGGTTCCCACTGGACACTCCATTGCCTGGGATATTTCTTCATAACTTAAACCTTCAAATTCTCTCAGCATAATTGCCATTTTCATATCTTCTGGTAGCTTTTCAATAGCTGCTTTAACAACACTAATAATCTCGTCATTCATTAATAAATATTCAGGTGTATCCATACCTTTAAGTTGCGGTGCATTTTCTACCTGCTCTGCATCTTGCACATCAACCTGATAATCAGAGTATCGTCGGCTTCGTGAAACCAGATAGTTTTTAGCCGTGTTAATTGCAATCCTATACAACCAGGTATAAAAGGCACTGTCACCTCGAAAGTTAGCCAATGCCCTATATGCCTTTATAAAGGCTTCCTGAGCAACATCCTGCGCTTCACTTGGATCTTTCACATAACGGTTAACTAGCTGAATAATTCGATGTTGGTATTTAATAACCAATAAATCAAAAGCAGCTTTATCCCCTTGCTGTACTCTCAGCACTAACTCTTTATCAAGCTCAGCATTATTCCCTTTTTGTTCTTTCACTTATTTTTCTTTAGTAATTGAGTGGACAAAATTATTTTCTATAAGTTCTATTATCACAAAAAAATTACCAGCATGGTAATATTCCTTAACATAATAGCTTATTTACTCTTTAAATATGTCCAATTTTAATGCCTGTGATGTTCTTATCATCGGAAGTGGTGGTTCGGGCCTTAGTCTTGCCCTTAGGCTTGCAGACCACGCAAAAGTATTAGTTTTATCTAAAGTCGCTTTAAATTCTGGCAGTACTTATCATGCACAAGGAGGTATTTCAGCCGTTTTAGATAAAAATGATTCTATTGAATCTCATATTAGAGATACGCTTATTGCAGGTGCAGGTTTATGTGATCCAGAAGCTGTGAGAGTCACAGTTGAACAAGGCAAAGAAAATATAGAATGGCTAAAAGAGCAAGGCGTCGAATTCACCAAAAATACATCTAAAAATGGTGAGAAATCACTCCATTTAAACCGAGAAGGTGGGCACTCTCATCGTCGTATTGTACATACAGCCGATGCTACCGGGAAAGCTCTTTCACAAACACTAACCGAACGTGCAAAAGATCATCCTAATATCAGATTATTAGAAAATCATAATGCAATTGATTTAATTACCAACCATAAAGAGCAAAATGCTAAATTAAAAATTCACGGTGCTTATGTTCTAAATACCACCACTCATAAAGTTAAATCCATTGCAGCAAAAATAGTTATTTTAGCAACAGGTGGAGCAAATAAAGTTTATTTATACTCAACCAACCCCCAAATTTCTACCGGCGATGGAATTGCTCTTGCTTGGCGTGCAGGTTGTCGAATTGCTAATATGGAATTTATGCAATTCCACCCGACTTGCCTTTACCACCCTAAAGAGCGTTCTTTTTTAATTAGCGAAGCCGTTCGTGGCGAAGGCGGAAAGCTGGTTTTACCTGATGGCTCTTCATTTATGCAAAATTATCACGAAAAGTTAGAGCTAGCACCAAGAGATATTGTTGCAAGAGCCATTGATAATGAAATGAAAAAAAATGGTATTGAATGTGTTTATCTAGATATTAGTCATAAGCCAGCGGACTTTATTCAGCAGCACTTTCCAACCATTTACCAGCAATGCCTTGCTTTAGATATTGACATTACCAAACAGCCCATCCCTGTTGTTCCTGCTGCCCATTACACCTGTGGAGGTGTAGTAACTGACCTTGATGCTCACACCGATATTATGGGTTTATATGCCATTGGGGAAGTTGCCTGCACAGGTTTACACGGTGCCAATAGAATGGCTAGTAACTCATTACTTGAATGCCTGGTTTTTGCTGAACGAGCTGCCGTTGATATTTTAAAAAAACTCCCTGATACAACAACACCCCCAATACTTAAACAATGGGATGAATCTCAGGTAATTGAATCAGACGAAGAAATTATTGTTTCTCATAACTGGGATGAATTGCGCCGGTTTATGTGGGATTATGTGGGTATTGTACGTACCAACAAACGACTAAAAAAAGCAATGAGCAGGCTTAAGTTGCTAAAAGAAGATATTGCTGAACATTATGCTAATTATAGAGTCACAAGCGATCTATTAGAACTCCGTAATTTAGTGATTGTTGCTGAATTAATTATTCGCAGTGCGCAAATGCGTAAAGAAAGCAGGGGGCTTCATTATACTAAGGACTACCCTGAAACAGATAACACTATCCCTCCTAAGAACACAATTTTAACGCCCGACAAAAACAAGTAAGGTAACGCGCAATAAATAACCTACCCAGATTGCGCAGGATTTTTGTTTCTGCTCAAATCATCTCAAGAGGCGCATAGCTGGCTACGTAACGATTGAGATTGTTTGAGCAGGGACAAAAAGACCAGCAAGGTGGGTGGGTTATTTGTTGCGAGTTGCCTAA
>VAPK010454524.1_pt1 | contig 10717 bp, 3 predicted proteins | sample 3395031 | NCBI WGS metagenome assembly VAPK01 (sample SAMN08290443, study PRJNA428436) | hydrothermal vent metagenome | isolation source: Deep-sea hydrothermal vent chimney 1 | place: Pacific Ocean: Juan De Fuca Ridge
ATTTCTCAAATTAAACAATTTAACGTTCAATATATTGAACAGCCTGTAGAAGGGAAATCGGAACTGTTTAAGCTTGCAAAAAATGTGAACATTCCCATTGCACCGGATGAATGCCTCAAGACAGTTAAGGACGCCAGGCTTTTTTTGCACAATAATAGCATAAAATTTATTGTGCTTAAACCGTCATTGCTCGGTTCATTATTTAATACCTTTAGTTTAATAAATGAAGCAAATGAACAAAAAAAAGTAGTTGTAATTTCATCAGCGTTTGAATCGGTAGTTGGAAGAAGTGCTGTTAACTTTTTGGCTTCCTTAACGGAGCATCAATACTCACACGGTTTAGCAACAGCCCAATTATTTAACTATGATTTAGCCAATGATTCTTACAAAATTGAAAATGGTATGATTGATATTTCAAAATATCCGCCCGAATTTGAGTAATGCTTTCAGTTAATCCATATATAGACTGGCTTCTGCAACTATCTGAAAAATTTAAAAATAAGATAATTGCCTCATTTAATAATGAGGATTTTACTGCGCAAGAATTAATTGAAAAGAGAAATAAAACATGTAGCTCGCTCAAAATCTTAAATATTTCGGAAGATGATAAAGTTGCAATTGTTTCACGAAACTCAATTGATTTTGTAATTGAACTGCTTGCTATTTGGGCAATTGGTGCTATCCCCGTTCCAATAAATATTAAACAAAGTGAAAATGAAATTATTAAACAATTGAACTTTGTAGGTGCAAAACTAATTTTTACTGATATTGAAAAAGAAAAGCACAATAATTTATTTTCACAGTTTACGGTTTATCAAAATAATTACGACGAAGACAATCAATCTGTTCCCTCTCTTAAAGAATGGAAAATAAGACGGAACAAAACTGCTTTACTGATGTTCACATCCGGTTCAAGCGGAAAACCTAAGTGCGTGGAGATAACTTTTCAAAATTTAATACACAGTGCGGAAGGCGTGATTGAATTACTTCAGCCTTTGCCGGAGGATTGTTGGTTTGCTTCCTTGCCATTTTATCATATCGGAGGATTTTCAATTATTATCCGTGCATTTCTTGGTGGAAATAAATTAATTATTCCCAATTTAATTTCAACCGAAACTATTTCCGATGCCGTTACCAAGGGCAAAGTAAATTTTATTTCATTGGTACCAACAACTCTTCAAAGATTATTGGACGCGAAAATAATTCCGCATAACAATATCAAATCAATTTTTCTCGGCGGAGGAAGAGTTTCTTTTGAAATAGTTAAAGAAGCGATGGAATTTGGTTACAAACTAATCACAGTATATGGTTCTACAGAAACATCATCAATGATTGCTTTCGATAGATTACTTGATGAAAATTTGCTTACAAGTTTTGCAGGAAAACCTATGATGAACACAGAATATTTTATTTTGAATGAAAAGGGAAAGCGATTGGCTTCTAACGTGATTGGTGAAATTGCGATTAATTCTCCAAGTGTTGCCGTAGAATATTATAATAATCCGGAAGAAACCAACCTGAAATTCCACAAAGTTACAGAGCATAAGTTCAAATATTATTTAACAAGCGATTTAGGGAAAATTGACGAACAAGGACGTTTGTTTATTATTGGAAGAAAAGACGATGTAATTATTTCCGGCGGTGAAAATATCTCTACCATTGAAGTAACTGAGAAAATCAAATCATTCAAAGAAGTGCATGATGCTTTTGCGTTTGGAATGAGTGATACCCATTGGGGTCAAAAACTTTGTGCAGCAGTTGTGATAAACAAATCTACAGACAACTTCAAAACAATATCAGCAGAAAAATTACAAATTCAATTAAAAGAACTTCTGCCGAGTTTTAAAATTCCGAAAACAATATATTTTATAAATAAGATACCGAGAACAGTACTTGGAAAAGTTATCAAAGAAGACCTGCTTTCAATAGTAAAAAATAGGGTTTAAAAACAAAACAGCCCGGGATAGCAACCGGACTGAATTGATGCACTGCTTAAGTGCCTTGTTTATAAGGAGGATTTTTGAGGGCATATGCAAACTAGTATATTGTTCAGGAAAAGAATGTAATTTAACTGTCAGAGACGTTTTTTTGACCTTGTTTTTAAAGGCTGACTTTTGGCATAACAGTCTCTTGATGCATCATTATTGTTGAATGGAATTTAGTGATTCGTGCTTTAAAATTGTAAAGCGGATTTTTAATCCGATAGAAACATCAATGGGTTTGACTAGAGAAGCAATATATTGTGCTCATTTCTTTAGGAATGGTATATTTTCTCTATTGCAAAATTATTTGGACAAGGGAGTTATGAGGAGCTTGCGCATGGGATTTTCCTTTTCACGTTGACGATTCAAAAAGCAATGGAAAAATTTCCTAATAATAAACCGAGAATAATATCAGATAACGGAAGCCAATATATTAGTAAAGATTTCGCTTCGTATATTACGAACTTCTGTAGCCTATCCCCAAGCTAACGGCAAAATTGAAAGATTCCATCGCTCAATAAGCGAAGAACATTTGAGAAAAACTTCATTTATAAATATTGATGATGCACGTAAACAAATTTCTAGAAATATTAATTTTTACAATACTGAAAAATTGCATAGTTCTTTATTTTATTTAACTCCGGAAGACGTCTTTCTCGGCAGAGCTGATGATAGATTAAATGCAAGACAACGCAAACTCAATAAGGTGAGGATATTTAAAGCGGAGGCTAATCGTGCTGCTTAATCTCACCTTAAATATTTTTATATTTTTCCCATTTTATGCTGAACCGGTACAAAAAGTATTTTCTTGATTAGACCTAAATTTGTAGAATTTCAACATTTTCCTTCACTAAAATTTAATCGAATTTTAATATCAAACTAAGGCAAATTATCATTATGAGACGTTAGAAATCACTCCTTTTTGATTGAAGTATCCTTTTTCAATACATTTTCGTTGTTTCTATTTTGGCACTATTATTGGATTATTGTCCTCGAAAATAGTTTTGAAGAAAAACAATCACAATAATAAGGAGGAGTCAATGAACTCTAACAACTTTACTAAAACAATAATAACATTATTGATGCTTTTACTAATTGCAAGTACAAGTTTTGCACAAAGTAATAAAAGTGTTGGTAATTTTGTCCCGCTTAACGGCAATACAAAAGGCGGAGGTTCAGTGGATGGTATTCAATCCACAATAGCACAAGTTTCAGGGACAGATATTGGTGCAACTGTTAATTTCCATAACCCAATATTGAATAATACATATAATAATTTTGCCGGAACTTTTGCAGGAATAATTAATGCAAATAGTGTTGGTTTTTATTGTATTGATTTAGGACACTTCATTCAATGGAATGTTGATTATATTGATGCAGGTTCCACAACACCGGAAATTACTTATGTATTAAATAATTATTATCCATTCAAAGCAGTCCCTTATTCCGGTTCACTTTCATCAACAAAAGAAGCTGCTGCAGTCCAGACAGCTATTTGGCATTTTAGTGATGGTTTGGATTTAAGTACATTTACGAGTCCTGCCGATGTAAAAGCGAGAGCACAAGATATTATAAATGATGCGGTAGCGAATGCAACTTCAACTGTTACACCTGCATATATCGTTATAACTCCGGCTTCTCAAATACTTGTAAACGGAGATCAGGCAAATTTTACTGTTATTGCTTATGACATTAACAACAATCCAATTCCAGGATTAACGATTAATTTATCAACTACTGACGGAAATTTAAGTGTTTCTCAAGTAATTACAGATGCAAATGGTGAAGCTGCTTTTAGCTTAGACCAAACAACAGGAAACAATGCAACAGTTACTGCTTCTGCAACTGTAACAGTTCCGCACGGAACAAAATTTGTTCATTCTACTCTTCCGGACGGGAAGCAAAAATTAGTTTTGGCAACTCCGGTTGATGTTGTTGGAACTGCGGAAGCTGACGTTGAATGGTTTACATCAAATAATGGAACATTGCTTTGTGCTTTTGACAATAATGGTGTAAAGCAAACTTTGGGTACTTTATTTACAACTACTTTAAGCAATGGTGATGTAAAAGTTATATTACAATATTCAAAAGATTTTAACGATAATACTTATGATGATGCACATCCCGGAAACACAATAGGCTGGCCGGGCGGAAATCATAAATTTGATCATTTGGCAAAAAGCGATAAAGTAGAATTTGAAATTTTTGACGGTAATAACAATTCCGTTATTCATTTTGATTTAGATTATTTGGAGAAAAATCAAAATAGTTATCCAAGCACTTACGGACCAAGAATTGAAAATTTATATTCCGGCAATGCTTCTGATATTGTAAATTTTAATACATCATTAAGTAAAAACTTTAATGATTATAATTATGTTCTTACAACTGCTTCTCCCGCAACAGATAACAACTATACTCCTAATCCAAGTTATCCGAGCTGGGATTTTAATATGACTTACGAAGTTACTATTTCTGCTTCGGCTTTCAACGGTTCCGGTTTGGGGACAGTTGAAGTAGTATCAATGCACAATTCTCCCAGTAAGTTAGATTTTGACAACAAAGTTTATCCTTTTGATTGCGGTAATACACCAAAGTCTTCAATTGGCGATAAAGTTTGGGAAGACTTAAATCAAAACGGTATTCAAGATAACGGCGAAAATGGTGTAGAAAATGTAACCGTTAAATTATATGATTGTTCAAGTAATTTGGTTGCAACTACTACTACAGACGGAAACGGAAACTATTTATTTGCAGATCTAGTACCCGGTGATTATCACGTACAATTTGTTCTTCCTGCCGGATACGTATTTAGTCCTCAAGATGCTAATGGAAACAGCGACGATGCTGTTGATTCGGATGCCGATGAAATGACAGGCGAAACAACTTGCACTACTTTAGATGCCAATGAAGATGATATGAGTTGGGATGCCGGTATTTACATATGCGAAAACACAATCGGCGATTTTGTTTGGCATGATTCAAATGTAAACGGTATTCAAGATAACGGCGAAGCAGGTATTGAAGGAGTTATAGTAAAATTATTAGATGCTTCAGGAAACTTTATTACTTCTGTTACAACAGATGCAAACGGATTTTATCAGTTTACCGGTTTACAAAACGGTACTTATAAAGTAAAAATTGCAAATGCAAATTTTGCCAGCAACGGTGTAATGCAGAATAAATCTGACGAAAAATGGTATATTACATTTGACAACAAAGGCAGTGATGATGCTAAAGACAGTGATGGCAGCATGAATGATAATACTGTTACCGTTACATTATCATGTTCAGATAATTCGACAATCGATTTCGGATTTTTCAAAACATCACTAACATTTATGAAAACCGGTCCTCAAACAGTTAATTCAGGCGATGTTATTACTTATCACTTTAGAGTGGAAAATACCGGCGATGTAGTTCTTCACGGTGGTGTATCGGTATTTGATGCTTTAATAAATCCTACCGGAAATCATCAAATTTGGAACCATGTTGTACAGCCGGGTGAAGTATTTGAATTTACAAAAACATACACGGCAACTGATAATGACTGCGGTCAATTAGTAAATGATGCAAATGCAGTTGGTCATCCAAAACGTCCTGACGGGACTTATTTACAGAATATAGAAATGCCTTCAAGTTGGACAACTACTGTTGTTTGTGTACAGCCTGGTTCTATTGGCGACAAAGTATGGTTTGATTCAAATGAAAACGGTATTCAAGATAACGGCGAAAATGGAATACCCGGAATTACAGTTAATTTATTCGATTGCAATGACGCATTCTTAGGCTCAACAACTACTGATAATAATGGTAATTACTTATTTGCTAATCTTACTCCTGGTGATTATTATGTACAAGTTGTAAAACCAAACGGATATGAATTCAGTCCTAAAGATAACGGTTCTGTAGATGCGGTTGATTCTGATGTTGATTTAACAAGCGGAAAAACAACTTGTACTACAATTGATGCCGGCGAAAACGATTTAACTTGGGATGCCGGAATGTACTTATCAAAAGCAAGTATCGGTGATTATGTTTGGTTAGATACAAACGAAAATGGTATTCAAGACATCGGTGAAAACGGTGCAGCAAACATAACTGTTAAACTATACGATTGCAGTGATGTTTTTGTTAGCTCTACAACTACAGATAACAACGGTAATTATTTATTCGATAATCTTACACCTAACGACTATTATGTACAGTTTGTACTTCCTAACGGATATGTATTTAGTTCTAAAAATGCAGGTGGTGACGATACAAAAGATTCTGATGCAAACTTGAGCAATGGTAAAACAACTTGTACAACACTTGCAGCAGGCGAAACAGACTTAACATGGGATGCAGGTATTTATGAACCGGCACCGGACGAAGCTGATTTAAGATTAGTAAAACATGTTGATAATACAACTCCGAATGACGGAGATATTATTAACTATACAATTAAAGTATTTAATGATGGACCTGCAGATGCAAGCGGTGTTGAAGTAACAGATTTACTTCCTGACGGAGCAGTTTATCAGTCATATTCAGCAACTCAAGGAACTTATGATAACGTAACAGGTCTTTGGACAGTTGGTGCAGTTGCTAACGGAGCTTTTGCAAGCTTAACAATTACAGCACAAGTTGACGTACAGCTATCAAGTTCATCATCATTAAATCTTGGAGATGCTGCGGATTACAACGTATTTGTATTGTACGATATCAGTCAGCCTTCATCGGATACAGAAGGTAAAGTGGCTGTTGGTCGTAATGCAAGTTTTGCAAATTACAGTATTGGTGATAAGTTAGCACCATCAAACGGAAGCGAAGATGTATTGGTAGTTGGAAATAACCTAACCTACGGAAGTGGGGCGGTTTATAATGGAAACGTTGTTTACGGACACACAACTAATTTACCTCAAGCTAATGTAAGTATAACGGGCGGAACTTTACGCCATGATAATCCAATTGATTTTGCAGCAGCAAGATCTCACTTAAGAAATTTATCCGGACAGTTGAAAAATTACACTACAAACGGAACTACAACTTTCCAATATGGCGGTTTAACTTTAACCGGAACAGATCCGTTCTTAAATGTATTTAAGATTGACGGAAATGATTTATCGAATGCAAACAATGTAAGCATCAACGTTCCTAACGGTTCGGTAGTATTAGTAAACGTTAGTAGAAGCAATGTAAGCTGGAGTGGCGGATTAAGCGTAACCGGTACTTCGATACAGAATGTTATGTATAATTTCTATCAAGCACACAATCTTACATTAGTAAATATAGATATTCGCGGTTCATTGTTGGCGCCTTATGCAAAAGTGAACTTTATAAGCGGTGTTATTAACGGTCAAATGGTTGCTAAATTTATAGAAGGAACCGGACAGTTTAATAACAAGAAATTTATCGGAAACTTACCTGCTGACTCAACAGTTGTAAACATTGCAGAAATCACAGCTACATCACAGCACGATCCTGATTCGGAACCTGCAAACGGTATTGAGACTGAAGATGATTATGACACAGCATCAATATTGTTATCAAATCATGGTACCGGTGGCGGAACAGGCGGCGGAACCGGTGATGGTGATGATTGGGAATATGTTGGCAATTACGGTGCCGGACAAATTATCTGGTCATTAACTTATGACGATGCCGGAAATATGTACTCAGGTACATGGGGCGGAATCATTTACAAATCTACAAACGGAACTGACTGGACGGTAATAAATTCAGATATGCACGTTGGATTCATCTGGTCATTGAAAGCCTATAACGGTTATATATTTGCAGCAACAGAACAAGGTGTATATCGTTATGACGGAAGCGCATGGATACTTACATCAATGCAGTATAAAGATGTTAGAACCATAGTTGTTGACGGCGATGGATACCTTTATGCCGGAACATGGGGATTTGGAGTTTTCAAATCAACCGACGACGGTGCTACATGGACAGAGGTAAATACAGGCTTAGGTTATATGCTCGCAATACAAGCAATGACCGTAACATCGGACTCTCACTTATTTGTTGGTAGTGTTGGCGGTGGAGTTTCAATGTCAATAAACGGCGGAACAAACTGGACTAAATTGAATGTTGGTTATGACTTTATTTGGGCACTCGCTTCAAGTAATGATAAAGTATTTGCCGGAACTTATGGAGACGGTTTGTACATAACAGAAGACGACGGCACAACTTGGACAAAATCGGCAAACCTAAGTGCAAGCTTTATCTACTCTATTACTATTGATCAAGATGGTAAAATATATGTAAGTTCATGGGAAGCCGGAGTATTTGTTTCTGAAGATGACGGACAAACATGGACATCACTTGGAATGATTGGATTTGGCGTAAGCTCACTTATGGTAAGTCAGTCTTCAACAAACAGCACTATTCCGGCGGGAACAGTATTTGCCGGAACAAGTGATGGTAAATTATATATGAAAAACACAAACGGAGTAACGGGAATTGGCGATTCAAAAGAAATAATACCAACAACCTTTGCATTGGAACAGAACTATCCTAATCCGTTTAATCCTTCGACAACTATAAACTATAGTATTCCGGTTGCCGGAAATTATCAACTAAAAGTTTACAATATTATCGGTGAAGAAATGGCAACATTGCTTAACGGCGAAACAAATGCCGGAATGTATAGCGTACACTTTGATGCTTCAGGATTATCATCGGGTATTTATCTTTACAGACTCATTGGTAACAATGTAAACATAGTTCGTAAAATGATTTTGATGAAATAAAATTATAAATCATTGTTAATTCATAATGGATACTCCTTTTCCATAATGATTGTAAGGCTGCTCGGTTGAGCAGCCTTTTTTATTTTTGAATGTCTAAATTAATTTCTCATTTCACAAACACGTCATGCTGTTTGCCGTGGCGAATTGTTTCAGCATCTCTTTCAGTGTTTGAGATTTTTATCTGCATTAGAAGCCTGAAGCATTTTCACACGAATTTTAAAATACTTCGAATTCGCAAACCAATTTTAAACTCGTATATTATTTCCGTAGGGAAGAACAACCGTAAACAAACTGTACTTTTCAACTTCACTCTCAACTTTTATATCTCCGCCGAATTTGGAAATAATGCCATAACTCACTGATAGCCCAAGCCCCGTTCCTTTGCCGACTTCTTTTGTAGTAAAAAACGGATCGAATATTTTATTAATTACTTCTTTATTCATTCCGCAGCCGTCATCTTTCAGTTCAACATATATATGTTTTCTGTCCTGATAAGTCTTTACGCTTATAATTCCGATTCCGTTAATTGCATCTAATGCGTTGATTAAAATATTAACAAATACCTGTAAAAGTTGATCGGGAACAATATTCACTTCAGGTAATTCTTCAGATAGGTTGGATTCAAAATCAACTTGTTTAACCCGTTTATCGTAACGAACAATACCTATAGCTGTTTTAATTACATTGGTGATATTTGTACTTGTTTGTTCATAACCGGGTGGACGGGAAAAATCTACAAGCTCACGCACAATTTTTGAAATTCTGTCAATATTTTCTTTAAGTGCGGCAAGTTGGTTCACCGCAAATTGTTCTTTTGTTTTTCTTTGTAATAATTGAACAACAGATGAAATGGATGTCAATGGATTCCCGATTTCGTGAGCTACACCCGCTGCAAGCTGACCTATTACCGCAAGTTTTTCCGATTGATCAACCTGGCGCTGCAATGTTTTTACTTCTGTAACATCATTAATGATAACCGAGCGTCCGCCGTATTTTCCATTTGCACCGGTTAGCTTAGTAACTGTAAGCGTTACCGGAATTACTCTTCCGTCTTTTGTCTTTCTTTCTGTTTCTGTAAGCTTATAGTGTCCGTCAGATTGAACTATTCTTTTTATATCTTTAAGCTCATTTACGTAATTATTTCCATCGGGCAAAAGGAAAGATGAGTTTTTCCCAACGATCTCAAATTCTGAGTATCCGAATATTTCTTCAGCTCCTTTGTTCCAAGCAACAAATTTTTCTTTTTCATTAACAATCATTATGGCGGATTCCGAACCATATAATAACGCTTGTAAATATTGCTGATTTATTTCCAGTCTTGTGGCTATTCGGTCTCTGTCCTTTGCAAGTTCTTCCAACCTTGTATCAACAAAAAACATGCTGTATCTCGCGAATATTTGCTCTAGAATACTATCCAAAAATCCGAGCAATATTACTGTATCGTATTGTGGATTGTTTTTTCTGTCCAAGTATTTTAATATTGAAAATCTTCCCTGACTCAAAAATTCGCTTACATCAAACAATGTGAGATTTACCAATATAGATTGATTTCTGAGGTTTATTAAGAACTGGTCGGCTCTTTCGTAATTGCCATCTTCAATAACGCTAATAATTGTTTGAAGAGCATTTTTTATAGTTTGATAAATGTTTTCTTCGGAAGTATAGTCCTTTAGTAAACCTCTAATTTTTTTGGACCATTCAATAATAATTTCGTCAAAATATTTTTGCAGTAGTTCGATTAATATTTTTTTCATTTTTGCAAAGTTATTATAATTAAAAATTAGAAACCGGTGTAAGAAACTAAAAAAAAATAAACTTATTTCCGAAAAGGAAACGGTGATGAAATATCGCTTTGATTGTATTATTCCCTGAACACCAAAACGTTACACTAAAAATACAGCGATTCAGAGTCAAAATTTCTGTAACACAGATTAATAATCTGTGTTACAGAAATATGTCAAATTTAATCGGAATAATATTTTTTTA
>VAPK010138440.1_pt1 | contig 10716 bp, 12 predicted proteins | sample 3395031 | NCBI WGS metagenome assembly VAPK01 (sample SAMN08290443, study PRJNA428436) | hydrothermal vent metagenome | isolation source: Deep-sea hydrothermal vent chimney 1 | place: Pacific Ocean: Juan De Fuca Ridge
CTGTAGTTACACCCGAAGATGCCTCAATAGACACCGTAAAATTTGTTGCTAACTCTTCCTGATTATCTTTTTCAGAAACCATCAAAGGTAGTTTTAACTGTTTACAACGTTCAGCTGTGATTGGCATACACACCAAACCACGCCCATGTGTCGCCATAAAGTTAATATCTTCAGGGCGAACTTTTGAAGCTGCCATTAGGAAATCACCTTCATTCTCGCGGTCTTCATCATCCACGATGATAACCATTTTACCTTCGGCAATATCTTCTAAAATCTCTTCTATTTTATTGAATTTCATCTGTTTTAAATTCTTTGTTATACGAGTTTAGTTAAACCCATTTTGAGCTAAAAATGATTGTGTGATATTTGATGTATCAGATGACACTAATGCACCACCTTGAATTAATCTCTCAAGATAGCGTGCAACCAAATCAACTTCTAAATTAATTTTCGAACCTGCTTTGTAGGAACCTATTATTGTTTCTTGAATGGTGTGAGGAACAATATTAATTTCAAATAAAGAGCCAGCTACTACATTGACCGTCAAGCTTACGCCATCAATGGTAATCGAACCCTTAGCTGCAATATATTTCGCCAATTCATCTGGCGCTTTTATTCTAAAGCGCTCTGAGCGGGCATCATTCTGACGTGATACTACTTCACCCATTCCATCTACATGACCACTAACCATGTGACCACCTAAACGCGTTTGTAGAGTAAGCGCTTTTTCTAAATTCACTGGAGAGTTTTTTCCTAAGTCACCCAAAGATGTCAAAGATAAAGTCTCACGTGACACATCAGCCGTAAAGCTTGCTTCAGTCAACACAACCGCCGTTAAACAAACACCATTAACAGCGATGCTGTCACCTAATTCAACATCTGACATGTCAAGCTTGCCAGTATTCACGACCAACGTTATATCTCCACCGTTAGCTTGGATATCAGAGATTTTACCGATTGCTTGAATAATGCCTGTAAACATAGATGAGTTGTTATACCAAGGGCTGCACAGTATCTCTTAGTAGACACTATTTAGGAAGCTCTGATTCTAAATCAGAGAAGTTTGCTACAAAACCAATATTGACCCTATTACCCAAATCCCCAGATAGAAATGCGAATGAGGGTGAAAGTATTTTCTTACAATATAGTCACTAGAGCATCAGTATGCTCTGCTGCTTTTCGTCCTAAGTCTGTTAAATAACCACCATCTTTTTGAGTTATTAAGCCTTTATCATGAAGTCTTTCCGCCGCTTCAATTATTTGAGTTGGTGCTTCATGATGAATTTTGATTCCATCTTGTTCATTTTTTAAATTAAATTGTGCAAGTACATTAATCTCTTCCGTCAACTTTACATCAAAGGGCATGTTTTTTCCTCATTGTTCTAGATTTTAGGGATAGCTAAATATTAGCAGAGTTTTCATTATATATTATGATCTATTCACAGTTTTTCAGTAGAACGTCTTTGATTTTTCAGACAAATGGAAAACCATTAGTCTTGTGATTATGTAAAATTTATTAAAATTAACTATAATCAAACAAATTCACAAATCCAACTCTACTAATAATACGGACTGAAAAGCAATACAGGCAAATAATAATGAAAAAAATAATTACACTTGCTAGTCTTAGTACACTTGCTCTATTTCTTACACTGAATGCACAGGCAGAGATCTATAAGTGGACAGATGCTAATGGCAATATCCATTACTCTGCACACCCACCAGCAAAACAAAAGGTTAAATCTCAAGATATAGAAGATCGTATTCGTTCTGCAGCGGGAAAATATCGTGCATCGACTAAATCTAGCTCTGAGAAAGACTCAGAAGACAAATCAGGCGAAGAAGTTAAATTATCAGGTCCCGATCAAAAACTAATTAAGTCGTGTAAAGGCCTACGGAAAAGTGAGGGGCAGCTACAGAAAAATTACCGAAACATATGGATAGATAATGACGGAAAGAAAACACTACTTGATCAAAAACAAAGAAAGGAAAAGATTCAGCTTATCAAAAAACAAATTAAAGAGTTCTGTTCGGATGTTAAGACTTAGTCAATATTAAACTTTCACTAAAAAAGCCCGTAATTATATAACAAATTACGGGCTTTTTTTTACTCTTTTATCTTTAAACTTGCTCAGTCCCTCTTCCAATATTTCTAGTTAAATACATCATCACCGCCAGAATAAGTAACAATAAGGCTGTCCCCGCCATCAAAGCATAGTCCTCCAGTTTTAACAGTGAATATAAAATCGAATAAAGCCCTACCAATAACATACCGATTATTGCTGTTCTAAATAGGTTTTTAATCGCAGCGAAGGCATACAAACTGATCATTACAATAATTATCGCAGCGGCTGAAATATAAGCATTGAAGAAACCTGAATGCTCAGCCATTGATAGCAGCGTAAGATAAAACATCGACAGTGCTAATCCGATCACGCCATATTGTACAATATGTAAACGTCTACCCATTCCTAATTCAAAAATCAGAAATGTAATATAAGTTAATGTAAAAAACAGTACACCGTATTTTATTGCACGTGTGATTTTTGAGTAAAGTGAAACTGAGTCAAATAAATTCACTCCAGCACTAAACTCTTGTAAATCGAAGGTCTGTGTTTCCAGTGTCCACAATTGTGGGTAATTTCTCGCTAAATGAGGTACTGACCAATTAGCCTTAAATCCAGTATCGCTGACTTTATGATCATCAGGAAGTACATTGCCTTGAAAACTAGGATGAGGCCAGTCAGATGTGACTTTTACATCGGTAGTTTTTCCAAATGGACTAAAATAAAACCCCTGACTGCCGTTTACGTTAATGACCAATTGGAAAGGATATTTCTGGGTTAGACTACTGTCATCTTCATTCTCACTATCATTAATACTCAAATCTAATGGTGCATGAAAGCCATTCTTAATGGTATTGACCACTTGTGTACCAGGTTCAAAGTCAACTTGCTGTTGGTTTACCCAAGTTAAGCTAGAAACCTTATTAATCGCCTGTGTGTCAGAAATTCCAACCGCTAACCAAGCACGATCCCAATGAATCTTATCAATATAATTTGATAAGTTCTTTATTTTAGGACGTAAAAAGTAACCATCAACGTTTAAATCGGCGGTATAAACCAGTGACTCATAAATATTCCGTTTACGCTTTTGACTTTTAATATCCACATTGATATTTAAATCTTCAGGCAATACGATCGCGGTACGGTGAGCATAGGTGGTTTTATTCACTTTGCGTTCGTTTCCATCCTTATCTGTCTTGATCACTTCAGATACAAACTTCTCCGTATAAGGAATAAATAATGCAGGGCCCTGTAATTTTTGGCGGTGCCCCCATGTACCTGCAATATCGTTTAAAACAGTGCGATATAAATGACTTCGTTCACGAACAATATCACTTACCATTCCCAAAGGAATGGTCATAACCCCAATTAAAATAGCGATCGTAATAAACCGAAAAATCAGAGAGTTACTGAGATTTTTTAAATCTGAAAAATAAGATTTAATAATATTCTGTTGTTCGCCTTCTTCACCTTCTTTTATCTCTGTAACTTGAATCAAACCAATTTTGCGTGCCATAAAAATGACAAAAAACAATAAACCTGCAAAGACCATAATTAAAAAGAAAAAACCAATTAACGTGCCGATAATATCCATAACTGTACCTCGTAATAAATAACAAGGATGATATTAATGGGTTAATTTGGAGAAATAATGCTCAAAAAATGATACTTCTATGCAGAAAATGTGCAGTGACTCAGATGAATCTTATTAAGACCAATTATCAAAAAAAGGGGGGGGTGCCATATGACAATAGCAGCAGTGTTATTTTCTATCAGAGTTCTCAACTGTAGAAGCTAGTTTTAACCTTGGTGTCCGCATAAACAAGTAGACCAGAATCGCCATAATAGCGGATACAATCCAGTGCGCAGTTTTAATATCAGAAATAAAAGAAACACATCTCCCTTCAATAAAAAAACAACTGAGTTCAACGAGTAGCAGTATCGCAAAAATGACAAATACTGCAACCAATGAAAAGGCATATACCTTTCCAGCAAAGGTTATTTGAGCATGGCAATAAGGGCATTCAAATACCTTAAGAGGTTTATGCCCTTTTTCTAAGTCATCATCAAGTTTATCAACTAAGTCTTGGAGAGACTCGCTACAGTTTGGACATTTACTGACGTCTATTTTCATTGTTATTAATTCGCTAAGCTGCCTTCACTATTGAAATGCCAAGAGTATACCAAAAACAACTGGCACCAAGAAAAAACCGATGAGGATTTTATGTCCTTCCTCACTAAAAATAATTAAATAAATACTAGCGAAAGCCATTAGATAAATATAAATAATACCTAACGTCGCTTTAACAATTGAGACTGTTTCAGCAGCGAAAATAGCTTTTTGTGAACGGTTAAAACCCTCAAACCAATCAACTGTCCCTGTAAAAACAAGTAAGTATAATATGCTGATAAAAATGCCTGCGGTTACTCTATAAATCATTAAAACTGAACACCTCTTAGAATTCCTTATTCTTTATCACTCATTGGTAAACCGATTATACTTTTCTGTAATCAAAGTTATCATATGGCACCCCCCTCTTTTTTACACAATTACTACTGCGCTTTCATAGGATATTAATATTCAGCTCAAAAAGGTCAAATGGTAGTACGCTAAATAACCCGTGGTTCTGCCTCAAGCAAAATCCCAAAACGTTCCTCAACAGAAACCATAATCTCCTGCGCCACAGCCCAAAGATCAGCCCCCGTCGCTCCACCATAGTTAACCAGCACCAGTGCATGTTTATCAGATACTCCTGCATCACCCTTGCGATAACCTTTCCAACCACATTGGTCTATTAGCCATGCGGCTGAGGTTTTCATATGTCCTCCTTTTTGAACATAACCCGGAATTAGAGGGTTCTTTTCTTTTAAGCCTTCCCATTTTCCAGCACTCAAAACAGGATTCTTAAAAAAACTCCCCGCATTTCCAATATCAGCAGGATCAGGTAATTTACTTTGTCGCAAAGCAATAACCGCATCACTAATTATTTCAGCAGTGGGGGCTTTTCCTTCGATTGCTTCGCGTACGCCTGCATAATCAGTTTTCCATTCAGTTTGCTGACCTTCTTTTGTTAGCTTGAAAGTTACCGAGGTAATCAGTAATTTATCCAGATGTTGTGATTTGAAAATACTTTCACGATAGCCAAAATGGCAGGCTGATTTTTGATATTCCAAAACGTCACCTGTTTCTAAATCAACGGCTTGTAATGAGTGAAAGTGATCTGCCAGCTCTACCCCGTAAGCACCAATATTTTGGATTGGGGCTGCGCCGACTGTGCCTGGTATTAATGATAGGTTTTCTAGCCCTGCGTATTCTTTTCCCACAGTCCAGCGCACAAAATCATGCCAATTCTCACCTCCAGCCACGGATACAAAGACGTGTTTATCGTCTTCTTCAGCAATATCTTTACCACTAAGGCACACTTTAGCAACGAGTCCTGCGTAGTCTTTTTTAAATAATAAATTACTACCACCACCTAGCAAAAGCATCGGGACTTTATTGGTATTTTTCCAATCAATGAGTCCTGCGATATCGTCCATATTGTGGATTTCACTGTAAAATTTTGTCGTTGCGTTGACGGCGAAGGTATTTAAGCTTTTTAATGCGGTATTTTTAAGTATTTCCATGGCGCACATTCTAGCAGAATGGGTATAATGCGCCCCTGTTTTTAATTTTTTGGAATAGATCATGTCATCTACAAACAAGCAAAGTGTTAAAAAAGTTGTTCTTGCCTACTCAGGTGGTCTCGATACGTCAATTATTATCAAATGGCTAGAAGAAACCTATGGTTGTGAAGTCGTTACTTTTACTGCTGATGTCGGCCAAGGCGAAGAGGTCGAGCCTGCTCGTGCGAAAGCCAAAGCAGCGGGTGTTAAAGAAATATACATTGATGATTTGCGCGAAGAGTTTGTACGTGATTATGTATTCCCTATGTTCCGTGCTAATACCGTTTATGAAGGTGAGTATCTACTCGGCACATCCATTGCACGCCCATTGATTTCAAAGCGACTCATTGAAATTGCCAATGAAACTGGCGCTGATGCAATCTGTCACGGGGCAACGGGTAAAGGCAATGATCAGGTTCGTTTTGAGTTAGGTGCTTATGCGCTTAAACCTGGGGTTAAAATAATCGCACCTTGGCGCGAATGGGAGTTAAGTTCTCGTGAGTCATTAATGGAATATGCAAAACAACATGACATTGAAATCGATTACCAAAAACAAGGCAAGAAGTCGCCCTACTCTATGGATGCGAATCTTCTTCATATTTCCTACGAAGGAGATATTTTAGAAGACCCTTGGAATGAAGCGGAAGATGATATGTGGCGTTGGTCGGTATCACCTGAAGATGCGCCTGATAAACCAACATACATAGAGCTTACTTATAAAAATGGTGATCCCGTTGCATTAGATGGTAAAGAACTTAGCCCTGCGACCATGCTTGAAACCTTAAATACACTCGGCGGTGAGAACGGTGTTGGTCGTTTAGATATTGTTGAAAACCGTTATGTTGGTATGAAATCACGCGGTTGTTATGAAACACCCGGGGGAACGATAATGTTGCAAGGTCATCGTTCTATGGAGTCTTTAACCCTTGATCGTGAAGTGGCGCATCTTAAAGATGCACTCATGCCAAAGTATGCTGAGATGATTTACAACGGCTATTGGTGGAGCCCTGAGCGTGAAATGATGCAGAAAATGATTGATGAATCACAACAATATGTCAACGGTACCGTGCGCTTGAAGTTATACAAAGGCTCAGTAAGTTGTGTCGGTAGAAAATCAGATAACTCATTGTTTGATGAAGATATCGCGACATTTGATGATGATGGTGGCGCTTATAATCAAAAAGATGCAGAAGGATTTATCAAATTGAATGCACTGCGTTTACGAATAGCTTCGCAAAAAGGGCGCGACCTGCTTTAAACTTGGATAAATATGTTGAAATATACAACTTCCCTTGATTCAACCAACATCGACACTTCCTTTGGAAGTGTCGATGTACTTTCTTGCAACTAGGGCGCTCTAGAAAGCAATGAACACAAGAATCGAAAACCTAGAAATCCTATCAATGGAACAAGAAAACACCATTGAAACGCTTAACCGTGAGGTACACAAACAGCAGCAACAAATTCTAGCACTTGAGATTCAGCTGCGATTTTTAAAAGAAAAAATTGATTCCATCAGCAAGGAAGAGCTCTTATCTCCCAATATTGAAGATGATGTTCCACCGCCTCATTATTAATTTATTAGCAAACACAACTCCCTGCAATCTTCAAATAAAGGGGGGGGTGCCATTATCCATATCTAGCCAAAGAACTAGCTTTAGTTCTCACCTTGAAATAGAAACCCTCAGCGTTGATGTCTAAGATAAGTATCGGCATAAACGGGGTTAGAGGCATTCCTCTGGAGCATCTAGAAAAGCTCGCCAAACAAACCTCCCTACCCTTATTAGACAGAAATATTCAACCCGATTATATTCTACATTTAAGCAGAGAATATCTTGAGTTACAAAAAGTCTCATCTGAGAAGAAAAACAACAAGATCAAACTAGAGTCTATCCATATCGACTTTCTACAAGGAAAAACCCGCCACCGTCGTTTACAAGGAGGAGGCAAAGGTCAGGACATTGCCAAAGCCATTGGCTTACATAAAATTAAGGAACCAAGCGTTCTTGATCTAACCACAGGCCTAGGTGGAGATGCCTTTGTACTTGCCAGTTTAGGTTGTGATGTCACTATGCTAGAACGTAACCCGATTATTCATGCTTTGCTTAAAGATGCCTTAGAGCGCGCCAGCTTAAGTGCTGATCAAGAGATGCAGGATATTTTAAGTAGGATGAAACTACAAAATAAAGAAGCTAACAGAACACTTTCTGAGCTTAAAGATCTACCCGATGTCATCTATCTCGACCCAATGTTTCCAACCCGCACAAAATCAGCACAAGTAAAAAAAGAAATGCAATTTCTACATGATATTGTGGGCACTGATGATGACTCAGAGAATCTGTTATTACTAGCACGTGAGAAAGCCACAAAACGTATAGTGGTAAAGCGACCAAGACTGGCTGATAAACTCACGGAAGAGTTTGATCCTGCTTTTTCTATTAGTGGTAAATCAACGCGTTACGATATTTATCTACCCAAAATCTAACAAATATTTAGCCATTAGTAACGGCAAGATAGATAAATAATGACAACAGTATACGCTTAGAAAGCGTATACCTTCTGGATTATTTCAGCCTGATACTCTGAAATGATTTTCGCAAGGAAGACTCATATTTTTTAAATTCTTTCATCGATGAACTGAAATTAAAGACGACTAGTGGCGAACCTTCAATACCTGTTGCCAACATAATATTATAGAGTCTCACCCCTAGAGTCTTAGTCACATAATCAATGGTAGGAGAGGTATATTCTACCTGTACCCATTTGAAGCCGTTAAGATGCACAACTTTACTGGATACAAGTTCCACGCCTTTACGTTTTTTGAAAGAGGTCTCAAAAACCTTTGTTGCCTCTTCTACTTCACTTTGCCTCAAGGTTTTATCTTTTGTAGCAATCGCTATAGTTGTCTCGCTGCTGTCGTTGCTATAAACCACCTTGATATCTTTGCTATTTGGGTATTTCAAGCGAACACCTTCAGGAGACATTACCTGAAAGCCATTCGGCGCTTTATAATGAATCTTTAAAGTAACTTCTTTAGCTGAGGCATTAAAAGTAATAAGGGTCAAAAATAACAGCAAGTAGATAGCTTTTTTCATTCTTTATTTCCATAGCCTTAGAAGGCTGTTTTATTTTGGTACAAAATTGCCAATTAATCGTGAGTTTTGATTCGATATTCCGCAGAACGCGCATGCGCTACTAACCCTTCACCGTGAGCTAATGTAGAAGCAATTTTACCCAGCTCAGAAGCACCCTCGGCAGAACATCCAATTAAAGATGAGCGTTTTTGAAAATCATACACACCCAAAGGTGACGAGAATCGAGCCGTTCTTGAAGTTGGAAGCACATGGTTTGGCCCAGCACAATAATCACCAAGAGCCTCTGCCGTGTAACGACCCATAAAGATTGCCCCTGCGTGTTTCACTTGTTTGGCAACCTCTTCAGCATTTTCAATCGAAAGCTCTAAATGCTCTGGTGCAATATAGTTGGCAATTTTAATCGCCTCATCTATATCCTTAACCAGAATAGTTGCTCCCCTGCTTTGCAAAGATTCACGAATAATCTCTGCACGCGGCATTTCTTTTATCAATTTTTCAATACTTTGTTGAACGCTGTTAATAAATGCTTCATCAGGGCAAACTAAAATAGATTGTGCATCTTCATCGTGCTCTGCTTGCGAAAATAAATCCATCGCGATCCAATCAGGATCCGTTTTACCATCACAAATAACCAAAATCTCAGAAGGGCCCGCAATCATATCGATACCTACGGTACCAAATACCATACGTTTCGCAGTGGCAACATAAATATTGCCCGGCCCCACAATTTTATCTACTGGCGGAACAGTCTCGGTGCCATAGGCAAGTGCAGCTACTGCTTGCGCGCCACCGATAGAAAATACTCTATCTACATCTGAAATTGCCGCAGCTGCTAACACCAATTCATTTATCTCACCATCGGGGGTGGGAACAACCATAATCAGCTCAGGCACACCTGCTACTTTTGCAGGAATAGCATTCATCAAAACAGAAGAAGGATAAGCTGCTTTTCCGCCTGGAACATATAGCCCAACTCTATCTAAAGCTGTCACCTGTTGCCCTAATACCGTGCCATCGTCTTCCGTATAAGACCAAGACTCCATTTTTTGGTGTTGTGCATAACGCTTTACGCGATTTGCTGCTTGTTCAAGTGCACTGCGTTGCTCTGTCGGAATAGCATCAAGTGCTTGTTGTAAGCGTTGCTTTGAAATATCCAATTCCTGCATGGATGTAGCACTCATGCGATCAAATTTATTGGTGTATTCAAGCACTGCCGAATCACCCTTTGATTTAACATCTTTTAAAATGCCATTAACCGTATCAAAGACAGCTTGATCAGAGACACTTTCCCACGCTAATAGCTGATCTAGGTCAGACCAGAATGCTTTATCATTTGAATTTAATTGTTTCATGTGTTTTCTTTTTAACTAATTATTTCGTCTTTGTTCAACAGCATCTGCGAGTTCACGCAATACCGTTTCGGTATCCTGCCAATTTATACAAGCATCGGTAATACTTTGACCGTAGGTTAATTCTTGACGTGTTTTGCCTTCACCATTTTGATTTCCTTCAACTAAATGGCTTTCAATCATCACACCACAAATTCCCTGTTCGCCATTGCTAATTTGTGCTGCAATACTTGAGGAGACTAATGGTTGATTGCGGTAGTCTTTATTACTATTAGCATGACTAAAATCTACCATCAGTTTGCGTGCTAAACCAGCATCGTCAAGCTGTTGCAATGCATCAGAAACACTTTTTTCATCATAATTAGGTTGGCGACCACCACGTAATATTATGTGACAATCATCATTGCCTTTTGTACTAAAAATGGCAGAGTGACCTTCTTTTGTCACAGATAAGAAATGATGTGGATGTGAAGATGATTTTATCGCATTGATGGCTACATCAAGATTGCCATAAGTACCATTCTTAAAACCAATAGGACA
>VAPK010704200.1_pt1 | contig 10714 bp, 13 predicted proteins | sample 3395031 | NCBI WGS metagenome assembly VAPK01 (sample SAMN08290443, study PRJNA428436) | hydrothermal vent metagenome | isolation source: Deep-sea hydrothermal vent chimney 1 | place: Pacific Ocean: Juan De Fuca Ridge
CTTCGTTGGTATAGTGGTAGATCTGAGGGGTATCGTTTTGGATATGGGGCAAAATACCCAGGATCGTCCGTGCCAAGTCTCTCGCATAAGTAGGGGTCCCTATCTGATCGTAGATGACGCCCAGCATCTTCTCTTCCTTGCCCAGACGCAACATCGTCTTGACGAAGTTGTTCCCATAACTGCTGTAGACCCACGAGGTACGGATGATCAAGCTGTTTTTGGGGGCGATTTTTCTGATCGCCTCCTCGCCTCTCAATTTGCTCTCTCCATAGACCGAAGCGGGATTGGGAGGGTCGTCTTCTCTGTAAGGTCTGTAATGGCGACCGTCAAAAACATAATCGGTGGAGATGTGGATCAAGGATACATCCTTCTCCTTGGCTATGCGGGCGATATCGGCGACGGCGACATGATTGATCAGATCCGCCGTCTCGCGTTCGGTTTCGGCACGGTCGACGGCGGTATATCCCGCGCAGTTGATGATCGTATCGATCCCCTCTTTTTCGATCATCTTCGATATCGCCTCTTTGTCGGTGATATCCAGCCGCCTTCTGTCGGCGAATACGAAGCGGTGATCAAACACACCATGCAGCGCTTCGATCTCCCTACCGAGTTGCCCGTCGGCACCGGTGACGAGGATATCAGCCATAGAGATTCTCTTTGTAGTCGAAGAGTTCGGCTTCGCTCAGAAGCGGTTGGCGGGTGTCTTTTTCGGAGAGCTTGAGGCTCTCTTTCGGCAACAGCCAGTCGATCCCGATGGCGGGATCGTCGAAAGCGATTCCTCTATCGTGCGCGGGAGAGTAGTAACTGTCCACCTTGTAGGCGAAGATCGCCTTCTCGCTCAAGACTACGAAACCATGCGCGAATCCTCTGGGGACGAAGAGTTGGCGTCTGTTTTCTCCGCTTAGCCTCACCGCGACGTAGGATCCGAACGTAGGGCTGTTCTTTCGGATGTCGACGGCCACATCGAGTACCTCCCCTTCGATGACCCTGACCAGTTTGGTCTGGGCGTAGGGAGGGAGTTGGTAGTGGAGTCCTCTGAGTACCCCTTTGGCGCTTTTGGATTCGTTGTCCTGGCAAAAATCCACCCCAAATCCCAAAAACGCCTCCAGCGTCTCTTTTTTGTAGCTCTCCATGAAATAGCCTCTGGTGTCTCCGTGTACGACGGGATCTATGATGACGACATCGGGAATTTGCGTTCTGGTGAATTTCATCGTTTGACCACCCCTTCTTTGGCGCGTTTGAGCAGATACTGCCCGTAACTGTTTTTGTAAAGAGGCTTGGCGAGTCTCTCCAGCGCTTCTTCGTCGATATAGCCCATCTCGTAGGCGATCTCTTCGATACAGGCGACCTTGAGTCCCTGCCGCTTTTCGATCGTCTGGATGAAGTTGGAAGCCTCCAGCATACTCTCGTGCGTCCCCGTATCCAGCCATGCAAAACCCCGTCCCATTAGCTCCACCTTGAGACGATTCTGTTTCAGATAGGTCTCGTTCACCGAGGTGATCTCCATCTCGCCCCGCGCGCTGGGTGTGACCTTTTTGGCGATATCGACGACATCGTTTGTATAGAAATATAGACCGGTAACGGCATAGTTGCTCTTGGGGTGCTCGGGTTTTTCCTCGATGGAGGTGACGTTTCCCTCTTCGTCGAATCCCGCCACTCCGTAGCGCTCCGGATCGTTGACGTAGTAGCCGAAGATGACAGATTTGTTTTCGTTTTCGACGGTGTGGATACTCTCGGCGAGCATCTGCGTCAATCCGTGTCCGTAGTAGATATTGTCTCCCAAGATCATGCAGACATCATCCTCCCCGATGAACTTCTCGCCCAGTATGAACGCCTGGGCGAGTCCCTCGGGTCGTGGCTGGACGACGTAGGAAAAAGAGAGTCCCAGATGACTGCCGTCGCCGAAGAGTCTTTGGAAATGAGGCAGCGCTTCGGGTGTGGAGATGATCAAAATCTCCCGTATGCCCGCCAGCATCAGGACCGAGAGCGGATAGTAGATCATCGGTTTGTCGTAAACGGGAAGCAACTGTTTGATCACTTCATGCGTGATCGGATAGAGTCTCGTACCACTGCCTCCAGCTAGGATGATGCCTTTCATGGTGATGAACCTTAAATAATGTATTTAATTTCAAGCTTTAATATTATCACTAATTTTCTTATAGACCGTTAAGATCTCCTCTTTTTTCGAGATGAAACTGTTCTTGTTTGCAATCAAATGGGCGGAAGAGTGCATGATCGTCTCCACCACTTTGAGTCCGTTTTGTTTCATCGTCGTACCTGTTTCGACGATATCGACGATCGCGTCGGCCAACCCCACAAGAGGAGCCAGTTCGATAGAACCGTAGAGTTTGATCACGTTGACAGCCATCGCTTTGGAAGAGAAATATTCTCTGGTGATTTTTTCCATTTTGGTGGCGACGGTGATTTCGGGACGACTGAGATCGAGTTCGTCTTCGTTTTTCATTCCGATACAGACACGACATCTGCCGATTCCCAGATCGAGCAGTTGCATCAGATCCATCTCTTTCTCTTTCAACACATCCAGTCCCACGACACCGAGATCTGCCGCCTGATGCAGGACATAGGCGGGAACATCCTGATTTCGTACCAACAAAAAAGTAAAGGCATCGGTTTTCAGGATCAGTTTCCTGTCTTCAAAAAGAAACCTCTGGCCAAACGTTCTTTCGAAAATATCGAGTGTCTCTTCCGCGATCCTCCCTTTGGGCAGTGCGATAGTCAGCATAATCGTTCCTTTATCACTTTTTTCATCCCCTCAAAGAGCAACTGTGGCCGGATTTCATAGGGGCGATTGTACAGATATCGTGCCAACGACTCCGCATCCCCTCCACAGATGAAGATCTTTTTCCCCCGGGATATCTCTTCGATCGGCAGAAGAATCGCTTTGAGTACCGCATAACCAAGCGCAGTCCGTGTTTCCTGCGGCAGTCTATGCAGATCGACGGATTCAAGATGCAATGGCATCGCCAGAGTAGGAGATATGATAGCGAAACTTTGCTCAAAACTTTTTATACCCGGCAGGATAAAACCTCCCTTGTGTACACCCTCTTCCATCAAATCGACGGTGATCGCACTTCCCGCATCGACCACGACCCCCTCTTTCACCGCATAACATGCCGCGATCCGATCGACGCCGAGCCCTCTGTATTCGGTTTTGAGATCGAAACACTCCGCGAGATTTTTCGCCTGAGGCAAAAGAGAGAGTCGCTCCTGCAATTTTCGGTTTACACAGATGTAGTAAAAAGGCTCGGAGGGAAAGACGAAATCGTCGTTGACAGGATAGACGCAAAGCTCTTCTTTCTCCCGCAAAAGTTTGATTCGGCTGTTTCCGATATCAAGGAGTAGCATCGATGAGTCTCCATCCATGCGTTTTCATCTCGGCCGCCGCTTTGGAACAGATCGGCATCCGATACAGCAAAATCCTCTTTTTGTAGTTGTGCGCTTGTAAAAGCACGAGTTTTTCGAATATCGCTTCGAGTTCATCCGCATTTTTCCTCAAAAACCGGCTTTTCTGGACCATTACGAAGATCACCGTATAATAACCGGAAAGATCGACCCCCTCGTAAACCTCGATCTTTTTACGGGTTCCGAGTTGGCGGGGATCGATCGGCTTGAGGGATTTGAAGAGCAAGCCCTTTCTCTGCAGAACCTCCACGATCTCTTTCATATCCAAATGTCCTCTTTTGCCATCGGATGGTGTGTACGCAGACTCTCCGCAAGCTCCTCCCTCTCGATATGGGTATAGATCTGAGTGGTGTTGATACTCGCATGTCCGAGCAACTCCTGTACCACTCGCAGATCCGCTCCCCCCTGGATCAGCGCCGTCGCGAAAGAGTGCCGCAGCACATGAGGAGAGACGTCAAGGTATTTCTTGACTATTTTAAACGCGCTCACACGACTGAGAGGCTCGCCTCTGTAGTTGATCCACAGATGTGCCTTGAAATAGGGAACCTCTTTCAAATAGAGCTCCATCGCTGCGAGGGCATCGGGAGCGATCGGCACGATCCTTTCTTTATCTCCCTTGGCGTGGGTGACTTTCAGCCATCCCTCTTCGACATCCTCCCGTTTGGCGTTGAGCGCCTCACTGATTCGTACACCCGTCGCATAGAGAAAGAGAATCAACGCATAGTCACGTTTGCCTATCCAGCTATGGGTGTCGATTCTTTCGAGCAGACTCCGGATACGGTCGTAGGTGAGATAGATCGGCAGATTCCGGGGCGTTTTGGAGAGTTTGAGATTGTGGGTATGCGCGATGAAACGGGATTTTACACAAAAATCGAAAAACGCGTTGATCGCGGAGAGTTTGCGGTTGAGCGTGCGCGTATTTGGAAAGTGTGTCAAAAAACGGAGAATATCGTCCGTTTCGGCAGCGATCGCCTCTTTTCCCAAAAAACGCTCGAACTGCAGCAGGTCGGTACGATAAGCCGCCTGTGTGGGACGGCTCAGCATCTTGACGATCGCGATGTGTTCCAAAAAGGCTTCGAGTGCGTTTGACATACCCCTGCTATTTCACGACGATATAGCGATCATCGAAGTAGAGATGATCGTCGTATGCGAAAACTTCCGTTTCGATCTTCTCCGGAAGCTGATAGACTTGAAAATTTTGCAGTCTTTTGTCGATCCGGATCAGATAGCCGTTCTTTTCTACACCGTAAAGGTTTTTTCCCAGAGAAACAGCCGAAAAGATCGCGAATGGAAACTTCAACTCCCGCTTGATACGCAACGAAGAATCCGCCCAGATCACCTTTCCGCTCTTGGTAAAGAGATAGACCCCTTCTGGGACATAGATCACGTCTTTGACTCCCACGACCATCGTCTGGATCGTCCTGGGATTGATCGAGATCACTTTCGATCCGGTCGCCGCGATCATGGTGTTGTCGATCACTTTCAGGTAGATCACGTTGTTGAAAAGCGGCTTGTCGCTGATCGCGATGTCACGCAATACGACTTTCTTGTCGCTTTGCATCACCAGCAATCTGCCGTCCAGCGAAGGAAAGACGATCAGATCGTTCAAAAAGACCGGATTGGCCATCCGCGCATCGAGTGCGGGAGCGGGTGGAAGCGGCTCTTTGTAGATCATTTCGTTGAGCCTGAGATCATGCAGCACCAGGGTGTTGTTCGCCAACACCATCGCGAGCAGGTTTCCTTTTACGCTCGCACTCGCGACCGCATCTTCGAAACTCTCCGAAAAGAGCGTTTTGCCCTCTTTTTTCGAGAGGATGAGCAGTCGTCCGTCGTCGGCCGCCGCGATGAGCCGTGTGGCGTCTTCTCCCAGATAGGCGAATCCTTCGGGGAGCTTCAGATCCAGTAACCCCTCTCTTGCGGTGATGATCTGCCCGTTTTTGAGGACCGCACCCTCTCTGGTCACCTCCACGATCGGTGCGGGAAGCCTGCCGCTGTATTTGAGCTCTCCCGTTATCCGTTTAGGAACATAGACGTTTTTGGAAGCACATCCCCCCAGCATCAAAATCAATGCCGGAACGATCAGCAGAAATCTTTTCATCACTTTTTCAACTTTATCAGATGTTCGAAACTCTGTGCCAACCGCCGCAGTGGGGAGTTGGGAGAAATCTGGGAGAGTTTGGCTTTCGCGGATTTGAGATCCCCTTTGTCCAGAAGCAGATAAGCCGCCTCCAACAAAGCGAACTCCTTGAGGATCGCATCCTGTTTCAAGGCGTATTTGTCGACACCTTCTCGTTTCAAGGAGGCGACTTGATAGGCGAGCAGATCCTTGAGCACGGGATCGGAGATTTGATTCATCAAGCTGCTCAATGCAGCCGGATCGCTCTTTTGGACACCGTTTTGAAAGAGCCATACCTGATAGAGGGGCGGGTTTTTCTCCCGAAGCGTCTCGAGCGCCTTTTTATCCTCCGGATGCTGCTGCAACTGCAAAAAAGCTTCGTTGGATATTCTCAGATTTCTCGCCTTGATCCAGTCGTAAGTGATATATCCCAGCGCTCCGACGACAAGAATCGCCGCGACCGCGATCAGTACCGGGCGGTACTTCTTCAAAACCCCTTCCGCTTTGATCACGCTTTCGAGAAACTGCTCCTCCGCACTGATCTCCTCTTTGATGGCATCGATATTCTCTTTCAGACTCACGCTTTTATTCCTTTGTCGTTTCGGTTGTTTCAGCAAAATATAGCACACTGTTGGTTAAAATAACGCACTTTCGAAAAAGGCCAACGGATGAAAATAGACGATGCACTACTCGCCAAACTGGAAAAGCTCTCCATGATCACCATCGCGGAAGAGAAGCGTGCCCAGATGGTTAATGAAATCGGAGAAATTGTCGATTTTGTTGAAAATCTGAATGAATTGGATTTGGAGAACGAAGAGCCCTCCTTCTCCACCATCGGCGGCGGTACGCCCTTTCGTGAAGATACGCCTCGAAACGATCCGAAGATCATCGAAGAGGTTCTCAAACACGCACCCGATAGCAAAGGAGGTTTCTTCGTTGTCCCGAAAATAATCGAATAGGACAACATATGGAATCTGCCACGCTCAACCGTCCGGAAAACCGGATGATGGACATCAACACACTTCTTAAAAACGTCGTCGCCCACAAAGCTTCCGATCTGCATCTGGTCAGCCGTTCCGAACCGCAGATTCGGATCGACGGCAGACTGATCCCGCTCAACCTCCCCGTACTCGACGGCAAAACGATCGAATCGATGTGCTACAACCTCATCACCGACAAACAGAAAAAACATCTGGAGGAGAACAAAGAGCTCGATTTCGCGATTTTTCTGCCCAATATCGGCCGCTTCAGGGGCAACTACTACTATACGATGAATTCCGAGCTCGCCGCCGCCTTCAGGATCATTCCCACCCAAATCCCCACGCTGGACGAACTCAAGGCACCGGCGATCTTCAAGGAGTTGATCAAGCGCGAAAAGGGGCTGATTCTCGTCACGGGCCCCACCGGAAGCGGTAAGTCGACCACGCTTTCGGCACTCCTCAACGAAATCAACCTCCACGAACACAAACACATCATCACGATCGAGGATCCGGTGGAGTTCATCCACGAAAACAAAAAGTCGCTCTTTTCACACAGGAACGTCGGAGAAGATACCAAAAGTTTCGCCTCCGCGCTAAAATTCGCGATGCGTGAAGATCCCGACATCATCCTGATCGGTGAGATGCGTGACAACGAAACGATCGCCGCCGCGCTCACGGCCGCCGAAACCGGACACCTCGTCTTCGGTACGCTCCACACCAATTCGGCGATCCAGACGATCAACCGTATCATCGACAGCTTCGAAGGCTCCGAACAGTTGCAAATCAGAAACATGCTCTCGGTCTCCCTCACCGCCGTCATCTCACAGATGCTGCTTCCCAAAAAGGGAGGCGGACGTGTCGCGGCACAGGAGATTCTGATCAACAACCACGCGATCGCCAACCTGATCCGAGAAAACAAAGTCCATCAGATCTACTCCCAGATGCAACTCAACCAAGCGGCCACCGGCATGCAGACCCAGACCCAGGCACTCGAAACCCTCGTCCGCCAAAATCTCGTACACAAAGACGACGCGATGCGGATCTCCACCAGCCCCGACGAACTCAAGAGCCGTATCGGCCTCTGATCTTTCTCACCGTACCGTCTCGTCCCGAGGCGGTACAGTAGCCTTAATGAAATATTTTGTTATAATGCCCACGCATTATAGATCATCAAGGTTATTCATATGGAAAATATCTCGCTTTTCGATCTGGTCACCGTTTTGCTCGTGCTTTTTCTCGGCATCAAGGGAATCTTGCGAGGATTCATCAGGGAAGTCTTCGGTCTAGTCGGCATCATCGGAGGTATCTACGTCGCCTCCCGTTACGCGGCACCGGCCGGCGATTTCATCGATACCGCTTTTTTACATTTGGAGAGCAAAGAGTCACTCTACCTGATCGGTTTCGTGGCCGCCTTTCTCATCTTCTGGCTCGTCGCTACCCTGATCGGGAAATTCGTCGAAAAGATCGTTTCGCTCAGCGGTCTGGGATTCGTCGACAAACTGCTCGGATTCGCGGTGGGAGCCGCCAAGGTCTTCTTGATCATCGGCGTGATCGTCTATGTCCTCTCCAATATCTCCGTCTTTTCCGACAAGATCGCCCACTACACCAAAAACAGTTTCATGTATCCGCTCTTCTACGCCACGGGAAGCAAGATCGTCTCTCTTGACAAGTCGGGCTTGAAACTCTCCGACAAGGCACGGGCGATCGTTTCGTCCGAGGAGAAGAACCAGACGGCGAGCGGAGAGTAGCGATGCAACCCAAAACCTACGAAGAGTTGCTCGAAGCCTTCAAACGGCTGTTGCGCAAAAACGGTCTGAAATTCACCGCTCAGCGAGAGGCGATACTGCGCACGCTCTACGAGCATCCCGACCACTTCACGCCCGAAAATCTCTATCTGCTGGTCAAAGCGCGCTATCCCGAACTCAAAACTGGTATCACGACCGTCTATCGCACCCTGAACCTGCTCGAGGAGAATGCTTTCGCGACCTCCATCTCCTTCGGAAAACAGGGGAAAAAATTCGAACTCGGAAACAAACCCCACCATGATCATCTCATCTGCGAAAGGTGCGGAAAGATCGTCGAATTCGAAGATCCGCAGATAGAGAGGCTTCAAGAAAAAATTGCTAAAATGCATGATTTTAAACTTACGGACCATCTGATGCAACTCTACGGAATTTGCAAAGCGTGTCAGGAGAAAGAAGGAGCGAAACAAAATTGATTTTCGACAGCCAATACGAACAGCAGCGTCTGGCCAAAGCGCAGGCGCTTCAAGAGGTGGGCAAAAGCCCTTTCCCCCACAACGTCACCAGAGAGATTTCGACCAGAGCCTTCAAAGAGAAATTCGCCTACGTCAACGACCTGGAAGCCAGACGCGACTCCACGCACGAAGCGACCGTCGCGGGTCGCGTGAAATTTCTAAGGCTCATGGGCAAGGCCGCCTTCGCGAAGATTGAAGACGAGACGGGACAGCTACAGATCTACTACAGTCGTGACGGTATCGGAACGGAGTGGTTCAACCAGTTGAAAAAACTTCTGGAAGTGGGCGACATCGTCGTCGTCAGAGGGTATCCTTTCGTCACCAAAACGGGCGAACTCTCTTTGCATGCGACATCGCTCGAGATCGCTACCAAAGCGATCAAACCCCTTCCGGAGAAGTTTCACGGACTGCAGGACAAAGAGCTCAGATACCGCCACCGCTATCTGGACATGATCATGAATCCGGATGTGAAGGAGGTGTTTCGCATCCGAAGCAAGATCGTATCGCTCGTGCGCCACTTCTTCGAGAGCAGAGGCTTTCTGGAGGTGGAGACGCCGATGATGCACCCGATCGCCGGAGGTGCGGCGGCACGCCCCTTCGTCACCCACCACAACGCGTTGGATGTGGAGCGCTATCTGCGCATCGCCCCCGAGCTCTATCTCAAACGTCTGATCGTCGGCGGATTCGAATCGGTCTTCGAGATCAACCGGAATTTCAGAAACGAAGGGATGGATCAGACCCACAATCCCGAATTCACGATGATCGAATTCTACTGGGCATGGCACAACTACCAGGATCTGATGGCGTTGACCGAAGCGCTTTTCGACTATCTTTTCGAAGAGCTCGCCCTTCCGCGAAAACTGGTCTACGGCGAATACGAAATCGACTTCTCCACCCCTTTCAAAAAGATCAAATGGGCCGACGCCCTGGTCGAATACGCGCAAGTGCCGCCCTCGATTTTGGAGAACGAAGAGGAGCTTTACGCCTTTTGCGAGGAAAAGGGACTCGAGCTGCAAAAAGGACTCTCGGCGGCGAAACTGCAAACCGAACTCTTCGACGAATTCGTGGAGCCCAGGCTGATCGACCCCACTTTCATAACAGACTATCCGATCGAAATCAGCCCCCTTGCCCGCCGTAGCGACGAAGACCCGAAGATCGCCGAAAGATTCGAATTTTTCATCGCCGGCAAAGAGATCGCCAACGGTTTCAACGAGCTCAACGATCCGACCGACCAGTATGAGCGCTTTTTGAAACAAATCACCGAAAAGAGCGCCGGTGACGAGGAAGCGCACGAGATGGACGAGGAGTACGTCCACGCTCTCGCCTACGGAATGCCGCCGACCGCCGGAGAGGGGATCGGTATCGACCGGTTGGTGATGATTTTGACCAACCAACACAGTATCCGCGACGTCATCCTCTTCCCTGCGATGCGTCCACAGCTCAAAGCGGAAAAAAAGATCGAAACAGAGGAAACGGACGAATGAGTTATTTTATCGAAAAAGAGGACCCCCAAATCTACGCACTGCTCCAGCAGGAGCTTACCAGACAGACGGATCATCTGGAGATGATCGCGAGTGAAAACTTCACCTCTCCCGCCGTGATGGAGGCGATGGGAAGTATCTTCACCAACAAATACGCCGAAGGGTATCCGGGCAAACGCTACTACGGCGGTTGCGAATACGCCGACCAGGTCGAACAGCTCGCGATCGATCGCGCCTGCGAACTCTTCGGGTGCAGATTCGCCAACGTCCAGCCCCACTCGGGAAGCCAAGCGAACCAGGGCGTCTATCAAGCCCTGCTCAAACCCTACGACAAGATTCTCGGTATGGATCTTAGCCATGGCGGCCATCTCACGCACGGATCCAAAGTGAGCAGCTCCGGCAAGATCTATTCGAGTTTCTTCTATGGTGTGGAACTAGACGGCAGAATCGACTACGA
>VAPK010078025.1_pt1 | contig 10710 bp, 10 predicted proteins | sample 3395031 | NCBI WGS metagenome assembly VAPK01 (sample SAMN08290443, study PRJNA428436) | hydrothermal vent metagenome | isolation source: Deep-sea hydrothermal vent chimney 1 | place: Pacific Ocean: Juan De Fuca Ridge
CAATAAATTTTCTAATTTACCTTATAACATATTGAAATTTAATACTTTAAAAAGTTATCTACAGACCTATACAAAAAGACAGGTTGAGGTTTTCAACCGAAAGATGGACACCGATACGCACGTTTAACGAATATGGAGTTACCCTATGAAACATCCTGTGGATGTACACGTTGGTAAAAGAGTACGGCACCGTCGCTGGATGGTTGGGATGACTCAGCAGCAATTGGCGGAAAAGGTTGGGATTAAATTCCAGCAGATCCAGAAATACGAAACTGGTATGAACCGCGTCAGTGCTTCCCGCCTTTGGGATATTGCTGAAGCGCTTGAGGTTTCAGTCAGCTTTTTCTTCGACGGCCTTGAAGACGCAGAGTCTGCCGCACGGATTTCAGGTTCGACGGTTCCGGGTGATATTATGGCCGATAAGGAAGCGCTGGAACTGGTTCGTTCCTATTACGCGATCCCTGAAAACCAGCGTCGCCGTCTTTTTGAACTGGCGCGCGTCCTGTCTGACGTTGCCTGATCAGCCCTTGACCACTGCCCGCGCCACGGATACCCGGATTGGGTAATTCGGGCGACGGGCAGAGATGACAGATATATCCAAAACTGAACAAGAGTTTCTGATCTCGGTCGCCCATAAAGCGGCCGATGCGGCGCGTAAAATTACCCTGTCGTATTTTCGCGGCCAGCAACTGGCGACGGAAAACAAGGCCGGTGTTGGTTTCGATCCGGTTACCAAGGCTGACCGGGAAGCCGAGATCGCGATATGCGATATACTGCAAAAGCTGCGCCCGCAGGATGCAATTCAGGGGGAAGAACTTGGTGATCAGCCGGGGACGTCTGGTCTGACATGGGTGTTGGACCCGATTGATGGCACCCGTGGCTATATGAGCGGAACGCCAACATGGGGAACATTGATTTCGTTACGCGATGAAACGGGCCCTATCATGGGCTTGATTGATCAACCCCATATAGGTGAGCGATTTTTCGGCGGATTTGGCGTATCTGAATTGACCCACGGTGAGCGGGTGATCCCGCTTGGGGTGCGTCCGGCGGCGTCATTGGCGGATGCCATCTTGTATACCACCTTTCCCGCCATCGGGACCAAGGATGAAGAAACAGCCTTTAGTCTGTTATCCGGTCAGGCGCGCCTGACCCGCTATGGCATGGATTGTTACGCCTACGCTTTGTTGGCAGCAGGGACGATTGATCTGGTGGTTGAAGCAGGTTTGTTTCCTTATGACATTCAGGCGCCGATTGCGGTGATCCAGGCGGCTGGCGGTATAATCACCGATTGGGATGGTAACCCAGCCCATGATGGGGGTCGTATTCTGGCCGCTGCCAGCGCTGAATTACACGCAAGCGCCATGAAGGTGCTTCAAGCCTCCCTAAAGGAATAGCGCTTGCCCGATTGAGTCTGACCGGTTTACGTTCCTAGCAGGCGAGCTCGAATCCTTCCCCGTTCTATCGCGCCTGCACGACACCATCCGAACCGGGCAGAACTGAAGTGCGAGGGCCCGATGACCAACGAAACTCTGATCACAAACGCTGATTTCATCCTGACCATGGATAATAAACGCTGGGAAATCACCGGTGGCGATATTCTGATCCGCGATGGAGTTATCGCGCAGGTCGGGCAGGGCCTGACCAGTGAGGGCGAGCAAATCAATGCGCAAGGCTGTGTTGTGACCCCCGGATTAGTGAACACCCACCACCATCTTTACCAAACCCTGACCCGCGCAGTTCCCGGCGGGCAGGACGCGTTGTTGTTCGGCTGGTTGCAGACGCTTTATCCGATCTGGCAGCGGTTTGGACCCGAAGAAATGCGGGTTTCCGCACTGGTGGGCTTGGCAGAGCTGGCGCTGTCGGGATGCACGATGAGCTCGGACCATTTGTATCTCTACCCCAATGGCGCACGGCTGGATGATACCATTGATGCAGCACGCGAAATCGGGCTGCGGTTCCATGCGACGCGTGGCTCTATGTCAATCGGCGAAAGCGATGGTGGGTTGCCGCCGGATAGTCTGGTGGAACTTGAAGACGATATTCTGAAAGACTGTATTAGGGTGATTGATGCCTTTCATGACCCAAAACCCGGGGCGATGGTGCGCGTCGGTGTGGCGCCCTGTTCACCGTTCTCTGTCAGCCGGGATCTGATGCGTGACACAGCTATTCTGGCGCGCGACAAGGGCGTGATGATGCACACCCATCTGGCTGAAAATGACGAAGACATCGCCTATTCGCTGGAAAAGTTCGGCTGCCGTCCGGGGCAGTATGCCGAGGATCTGGGCTGGACTGGTGACGATGTATGGCACGCCCATTGCGTAAAACTGGATAGTTCGGAAATTGATCTGTTTGCCCGCTCCCGCACGGGTGTGGCCCATTGCCCCTGTTCTAACTGTCGCCTTGGCTCTGGCATCGCGCCGGTGCGCAAGATGCGGGATCATGGTGTGAAGGTTGGGCTTGGGGTGGATGGTTCGGCCTCAAATGATGCGGGAAATCTCGCGGCGGAGGCCCGGCAGGTGATGCTGTTGCAGCGGGTGGCCAACGGCGCCGACGCAATGAGCGCGCGCGAGGCGCTGGAAATAGCCACCCGAGGCGGGGCCGAGGTGCTGGGGCGCAGTGATTGCGGGCAAATTGCGCCGGGGATGCGGGCGGATATTGCCATCTGGGATGTGTCGGGCATTGAAAGTGCGGGCAGTTGGGACCCGGCGGCGATATTGCTGGCCGGGCCAACCAAAGTTCGGGACTTGCTGGTCGAAGGGCGCCGGGTGGTTAGCGGCGGCATGATAACGACCATTGACTTGCCAGTGGTGATTGAACAGCAAAACCGGCTGGCGCGGCGGCTAGTTGGCGGCTAACCGGGCGGTTTTCCGCATAGTCGAATAAATCATCACCGAACGCCAGAATTTCTCCTTAATCTGTGTGTATTCCATAGCGACGACCCTGACGTTGGTATGGATTCGGAGCTGTATTTTGAAAATCACCGTTAAATTTGCGGGCCTGGCACTGGCTGTGCTGAGCGCATGCACACCAGACCCTATGGCCGAAATTTCGCCTCCTTCAGGTGGTGGATCGGGTGGCTCAGGCAGCTCTGTTCCGATGGCAACGGGACTACCCAATGACCCATTCCCGACCTTTAGTAACGACGTAAATTCCTACCGTGCGCCTTCCTTGAGTCCGTTAGGCTATAACGTGCTGTTACAGGGCGCCGCCCAAACCCATGCCAATGACATGTCTACCAACAATTTCTTTTCCCATACGGGTTCAGACGGCAGTCAAGTTTGGGATCGTGCAACTGCCCAGGGATATAGCTGGGGATGGATCGGCGAAAACATTGCGCGCGGACAAACATCTACGTCACAAGCTTTAACAGGATGGCAGAATTCGCCAGGTCACAACGCTATTTTGCTGTCATCTGAACCAACAGAGTTTGCACTTGCATGGGCACCGGGGAATTATTGGGTCATGGTATTGGCGAGACCGAACTAACCCAGTTCCTGCCCATTCACCCACACTGCTTTTACCGCCCGATCATCGCCCATCATTATTGTGGGAAACAGCGCCTGCCAGATGTCTTCGGCGCGGGCAGTTCGCTGTGCGATAGCGGGGGTAGAGGCGAGATCAAGAATAACCAAATCAGCCTCTAAGCCTTTCTGAACATTACCGATTTTGTCGTCCATCTGCATAGCCCGCGCTGAACCAACAGTTGCCAGCCAGTATAGCTGCGCCGGGTGCAATGTGGTGCCGTTTAGCTGGCCTATTTCATAGGCTGCAGCCATGGTCCGCAGCATCGAAAACGAAGACCCGCCGCCGGTATCAGTCGCCAACCCAATGCGCTGTTTTTGCGCCATCAGCCCGGCCATATCAAACAGGCCGGAACCGATAAAAGTATTCGAGGTCGGGCAATGGATCAGCGCGGCGTCGGCTTCGCTCAGTCGATCACGTTCGCGCTTGGTCAGATAGATCGCATGACCAAACATTGCGCCGGGGCCGACCAGTCCGAACTGCTCATAAGTGTCCAGATAATCGCGGGTATCCGGGAACAGATCAGCGACCCATTTTACCTCATCCACCTGCTCTGAAAGGTGGGTCTGCATCAGGCAGCCGGGATTTTCGGCCCAGAGCGCGCCCAATGCTTCCAGTTGCTCAGGTGTTGAAGTGGGCGAAAACCGCGGGGTGATGGCATAGGATAGCCGCCCCATTCCATGCCATTTTTCCAGCAAACGCTTGCTGTCGTCATAAGCTGAAGCAGGCGTATCGCGCAGCCTGTCCGGGGCGTTTCGGTCCATGCAGGTTTTACCAGCGACGGCGCGGACATTGTGTTTGGTGGCTACAGCAAAGAAGGCTTCAACACTTTCGGGATGAATTGTGCAATAACTACAGACAGTTGTGGTTCCGTTCGCCAGTGTGAAGTTGAAATAATTATTCGCAGCATTGGCGGCATATTCAGGATCACCAAACCGCATTTCTTCGGGAAATGTATAGGTGTTCAGCCAGTCAATCAGCCGTTTTCCCCAACTGGCGATGATCGCGGTTTGCGGATAATGGGCGTGGGCGTCGATAAACCCGGCCGAAATCAGGGCGTCACCGTAATCAAAAACCTGAGCGCTTGGATAAGCCGTGCGCATATCATCCGCTTCACCCGTATCCAGTATTTTGCCGCCCTTTACCGCGATACCACCCCGGCGGCGCCAGTTGGTGCAATCGTCCAGGTTACCGTGGAAAGGGTCTGCGTCAAAAGACAGGGTCTGACCCAATAGCAGGCTGATTTCTGACATGTTTTTACGATCCTCCGCCGCGCCATAATAGGGTTGTTAATTCAAGCGGTAAATCACCCATTAGCTCTGTTTTTTTGAAACAGCTTTGCCTAATGTGCCGCCTTAAAGGGGCATCAGGATGAATGCAGACATTTTGACGGGGGTTGAGCAGGTCGATGGCGCCTATGTGCTGGACAAAGGAACGGTGCTTGCCATTCGCGCAGCGGTGGAAATTGGTGACGCGGTTAGCCTGACTGAGCTTATGGAACCGCTACATGCGGCTGACATTGCCGACGTTCTGGAACAGATTTCAGAAGTTGAGCGCCGCGAGCTGGTGCAGCTCTATGACCGCGAGTTTGACGGTGAAATTCTGTCGGAACTTGATGAGGGTCTACGCGAAGAAGTTGTGGCGGCACTGCACCCACAGGTTCTGGCCGATGCAGTGCGAGAGCTGGAATCGGATGATGTCGTTGACCTTCTGGAAGATCTGGAAGCCCCACAACAGGGTGCGATCCTAGAGGCGCTGGAAGACATTGACAGGGTCGCTGTAGAGCAGGCGATGACCTATCCCGAGTTTTCGGCTGGTCGCCTGATGCAGCGCGAAGTCGTGATGGCGCCGGAACATTGGAACGTCGGGCAAGCGATTGATTTTCTGCGGAATTCCAAATTTTTACCCGAGCAATTTTATCACCTGCACTTGGTGAACCCAAAGCAGGAACCGGTGGCCTATGTTACGCTTGGACGGTTGTTGTCATCTGATCGCGACTGCCCTTTACACGACATTACAGAGGACAGTTTTCGAACCTTTGAAGTTAGTGAGAACGAAGCCGACGTGGCCTATGCGTTCAACCAATACCACCTGATTTCCGCGCCGGTGGTGGATGCCAGCCAGCGGCTGGTGGGTATGATCACCATTGATGACGCGGTGCAAATTCTGGACGAGGAAAACGAAGAGGACATTATGCGTTTGGCCGGGGTTGGCGAAAACAAACTGTCGGATAAAGTGTTTGACACTACAAAGCGTCGGTTTCCCTGGCTGGCGGTGAACCTGGTGACGGCGATATTGGCGTCACTGGTGATCGCCCAGTTCGAAGAGCTGATCGCGCAGTTTGTGGCGCTTGCAGTGCTGATGCCGATCGTGGCGTCCATGGGCGGGAATGCGGGAACGCAATCGCTGACCGTGGCGGTGCGTGCCATTGCGACCCGGGATTTGACCAGCGCTAACGTCTGGCGAGTGATCAGGCGCGAGGTGTTGGTGGGGCTGACCAATGGGTTGATATTCGCCGTTGTGATGGGCGTTGTCGGGGCAATCTGGTTTGGCACACCTGTTTTGGGATTGGTTATCGCGCTGGCGATGATTGCCAATCTGATCGTCGCCGGTTTTGCCGGGATTGTGGTGCCTGTCGGGCTGGAAAAGATCGGTATTGACCCGGCATTGGCGTCCGGAGCATTCGTGACAACGGTGACGGATCTTGTTGGTTTTTTTGCCTTTTTGGGGCTGGCCGCGTTGATGTTGGTTTAGGGGTCACCTGAGATGAATGATATTGCAGCCTTAAAAGCCGATGCGCGAAAATCTGCGTTTGTGCGTCGAAAATCAGCACATGACGGGTATTTCGGCGAGACTGCGACCCAGCATTTGTTGGAATTCCTGGACCCTCACCGGGGGAAACCGGTCGCGGCCTATATGCCGATCCGAACCGAGATAGATGTGATGCCGGTGATGGAAGAAATGTCGAAACATGGGGTGGTTGGTGTTCCGGTTATTCTGGGGAACGGCCAGCCGTTGGAGTTTCATCGTTGGCAGCAGGGCGCGGAAATGCAGGACGGCCCATTCGGGGCACGTATTCCAAAAATCTCTGAACTGGTAACCCCGCAAGTTGTGGTCCTGCCGCTGGTAGCCTTTGACAGGGCAGGCTATCGGCTGGGATATGGTGGCGGGTATTATGACCGCACCTTGGAGATACTGCGCAAAAACCGGCCGGTGATCGCTGTGGGATTTGCTTATGCGGCGCAGGAAACCGGCAGCTTGCCAATTGAACCCACAGATCAATTTATGGACGCCATCGTTACCGAGCAGGGCATTCGGTGGTTTGACGTTGCCAAGCCAATCCCGGCGCACTAGGCCGGTTTACATGAAAATACTTTTCCTTGGTGATATAGTCGGTCGTAGCGGGCGCACGGCGATAATCGACAATCTGACGCATTTGCGCGAAGAATGGCGGTTGGATTTTGTCGTGGTGAACGGCGAAAACGCCAGTAACGGCGTGGGTCTGACCGGTGCGCACGCCAAGCTGCTGCTGGCCGCAGGGGTAGATTGTCTGACACTAGGTGATCATGCTTTTGACCAGCGTGATATGGCGCAATTTATTGAAACTGAACCAAGGATCATCCGCCCGCTGAACTACGCAAAAACCGCCCCCGGCAAAGGTGCGCGGGTGTTTGATGTGCCGGGTGGTCGTAAAATACTGGTGGCGCAGGTGCTGGGGCAGGTATTCATGAAACGCCCGTTTGATGATCCGTTTTCCGCGATTGATCAGGTGCTGCGCAGCCACCCGCTTGGCGGGTTGGTGAATGCTTCTCTGGTGGATATGCACTGCGAAGCGACATCGGAAAAGATGGGCATGGGGCATTATTGTGATGGGCGTGCAAGCATTGTGGTGGGCACCCATACCCATGTGCCGACATCCGATGCAATGATCCTGCCCGGCGGAACCGCCTATCAAACCGACGCGGGTATGTGCGGAGACCATAATTCAGTGATCGGTATGGAAAAAACCGAACCAATGCGCCGGTTTGTAACCGGGATGGGCAAGGGCCGCTTTACCCCGGCTGAGGGTAAGGCGACGCTGTCGGGCCTGTATGTTGAAACCGATGATCGCAGCGGAAAAGCCACCCGGGTGGAAATGGTGCGCAGTGGCGGTTTGTTGCAGCAGTCTGGTCCTTAGGGTGAAGAAAAACGCGAATTTTTACATAGCACTGGTGGTGATCGGGGCTGCCTGGGGGGTGACGTTTCCGATTTCGAAGATCGTCGTTTCAACAGGGTATCAGCCCTACGGCATACTGGTTTGGCAGATCATTGGTGCTTTAATCCTGACAGGTTCAATCAATGTCTATCGCCGAAAATCATTACGACTAGCACGCCAATACCTTGGATTGTATTTCGGCGTCGCATTGCTTGGGTCAGTTATTTCAGGGTATTTTTCCTATTTGGCCGCGGCGCAGCTTCCGGCCGGGGTACTGGCGATTGTTATCGCTTTGGTGCCGCTGTTTGCGATGCCTATTGCGCTGATGATGGGATACGAAAAACCATCCATGCCCCGCCTGCTTGGCCTGCTTTTTGGCGCGGCAGCGGTGCTGGTTCTGGTCGGACCGGACGCCAGCCTGCCAGAGCCGGAAAAGGCAGTTTTTGTGCTGGTAGCGATGCTGGCAACCCTTGCCTACGGGGCCGAGGGGAATTTTCTGGAATGGTTCAACAGGCGTATTACCCACCCCATGCCTGACCCGTTTCAGGTTTTGTTTGGCTCCAGCGTTATTGGGCTATGCCTGGCCCTGCCGCTGGCCCTGGTGTTTGCTCAGTTTATCAACCCGATCAAACCTTGGAACATGCCGGAGTGGGGAATATTTCTGACCTCTATATTCAGCACGTTTGCCTATGGCGGCTATATCTGGCTGATCGGTCGCACCGGGCCGGTCTTTGCCGCACAGGTTTCGTATTTGGTAACCGGGTTCGGCGTGGTGTTTTCCATGCTGTTGCTCGGCGAAAGCTATTCCAGTTGGGTTTGGCTGGCACTGATCCTAATTCTGGCCGGTTTGTTTCTGGTTCAGCCAAGAAAGCGTGACACAGGCGCTTGAAGCGCGGCCAATGTTGCGCAATGATAGATGAAAATAGGTGGGCATGATGATTGAACTGCTTTCCCTGGGCCCAAATGGCGATGCCTATGTGACACTTGGCGTCGTCGCGGTCATGTTTTTCCTTTTCACCCGCGAAGTTTACCCGGCTGAAGTCGTCGCCATCGCCGGCGCCGCTGCGTTGCTCGCCCTTGGTGTATTGCCCTATGACCAAGCGATTGAGGTTCTGGCCAACCCGGCGCCCTGGACCATTGTTGCGATGTTTATCGTCATGGGGGCGTTGGTGCGCACAGGGGCCTTGGAATGGTTTACCCGCCAAGCTAGTGCGCAGGCGGACACACGGCCCGGGCTTGCCATTGGTGGATTGCTGGCATTCGTGGTGGTCGCTTCGGCATTCGTCAACAACACGCCCGTGGTGGTGGTGATGATCCCGGTTTTTGTACAACTGTCGCGCAAGCTGGGAATATCGGCCAGTAAACTGTTGATCCCGCTGTCTTATGCGGCAATTTTAGGGGGCTCGCTGACCTTGATCGGAACGTCCACCAACCTGCTGGTGGACGGGGTAGCGCGCTCGCGCGGGTTGGAGCCCTTTACGATTTTTGAAATCACCCCGCTGGCGATCATCCTTGTTATCTGGGGCGGGTTTTATCTGCGGTTCATTGCGCCCCGGCTGTTGCCGGACAGGGACAGCATGGCAATGATGTTGTCGGACAAGCGTAGCCTGAAGTTTTTCACTGAGCTGGTTATCCCCGCCGGAAGCAATCTGATCGGTAAGGAACCTGGAAAAGTGGAACTGTTTCGCCGCGACGGGGTCAGGTTGGTGGATGTGCTTCGCGGTGATCTTTCGCTGCGGCGCACCATCAAGGACGTGGTGCTGCAAGGCGGAGACCGTGTTGTGTTGCGCACCCCGATGGCCGAGTTGCTGAGCTTGCAACAGGACCGCAGCCTGCGCCCGGCGGATCAGGTTTCTTCGGTGCAGACATCCACCGTAGAGGTGTTGATAACGCCGGGGTGCCGCATGGTAGGGCATAAATTAGGCGACATGCGGCTGCGTCGACGGTATGGAATTTATACGCTGGCGGCGCACCGGCGCGACCAGAATATTGGACAGGCACTGGATGAGTTGAGGGTGCGAGTTGGTGATACGCTGCTGCTGGAAGGCGCGGCGGACGACATAAGCCGGCTGGCGGCAGATATGGACATGGTGGATGTTTCTCGGCCTTCGGACCGGGCGTACCGGCGCAGCCATGCACCAATTGCTTTGGCGGCACTTGCAGGGATTGTTGTGCTGGCGGCAATGGGGGTGGCGCCAATCCTTTTGTTGGCAGTGTTGGCGATGGCGGTGGTGTTTTTGACACGTTGCATTGATTCGGATGAAGCGTTTTCCTTTATCGACGGGCGTCTATTGGCATTGATATTTGCCATGCTGGCCATCGGTGCTTCGCTGGAAGTCTCGGGCGCTGTGCAACTACTTGTCGCTGCCGCTTCACCCTATATGGCGGAGATGCCGCCGATACTGATTGTCTGGGTAATTTATCTTTTGACCTCGCTATTGACCGAACTGGTATCAAATAACGCTATTGCGGTGGTGATCACACCAATTGCCATCGGGCTGGCGGCAGAGCTCGGGATTGATCCGCGGCCCCTGGTCATTGCAGTGATGGTAGCAGCGTCAGCAGCATTTGCCACACCGATCGGCTACCAGACCAACATGATGGTCTACGGGCCGGGGGGGTATCGCTTTACCGATTTCCTGCGCGTCGGTATTCCGCTCAATCTGTCGGTTGGGTTGTTGGCTTCGGCGGTTATTCCGTTTCTCTGGCCTTTGTAAAAAAAGTGCACCCTTAGCCCGCTATTAGCATCACATACCTGAACGTGACCAACGGTCTGTACCGGGAACGAATGAATACTTTTAAACTTGAAAATCCGTTGCAAGGTACCCGCCGTTTTCCACAACTGAAGCGTAGAGAGCAAATTCCCGAAACCGATGATCGCGCAGCTTGCTTTCAACCTCACTTGAAATCACTATTTTCCGTACCTTGGATTCGTTTATTCGTTCACGTGGGAATCGACGGCCAAGACGGTCCTGAAGAAAATCGTCAAG
>VAPK010200938.1_pt1 | contig 10709 bp, 10 predicted proteins | sample 3395031 | NCBI WGS metagenome assembly VAPK01 (sample SAMN08290443, study PRJNA428436) | hydrothermal vent metagenome | isolation source: Deep-sea hydrothermal vent chimney 1 | place: Pacific Ocean: Juan De Fuca Ridge
AGTAATTGATTTGTATTACCAGCAATCATCCTTTGATGGTGAACCGCCTTTTACGCCAGTTGAAGTCAGTGTTATTGCAGTGCAGGCATCACTGGTTTGTGGTCCTTGTGGTGCAGCCGTTAACGTAAAACTGGTCAAGATACTGCCGGTTACGCCAGCTGCACTAGAAACAGAATATAATCCTTTGTCTGTTACTACCGGATTTGCGGTGAAACCTGCTAACTGTGACAGGTCTACTGTGTAGCTATTGTTATTCCCAAAGAAACGCTCTTGTGCCATAGCGATTTCATTCAGCGCTATTTTTCCTTCTGAGCGGTTGGCAGTCAACGTATAACCAGTATAAGCAGGATAGGCCAGTGAGGCCGCAATACCAATTATGCCAAGTGTAATCATTAACTCGATTAACGTGATGCCTTTGGATTTATATCTATTCATTTTGTTTGCCTTGGATATGCAAGTTAAGTTAATTATTTAATGCTATCTATCTATTTAATTAATCCAGTTAAGGACTCAGTGAAGAGCCCTTAACACCTTTTCCGGGAGTTTATTTGAAACGTTAGTCCTGGTTTCTGGCATCCGCATCTATTGAAAAACCACTGGGAAACACCCAAATTGCAGTGATGCTGGGCAAAGATGTTTTGCTGCCACTATCTGCGATCACACCGACTTTATTACCCTTACGTACGTCTCTCAAGCTGCCAGTCATATTTCCCGGTGTGTGAACGGTGACGTCAGTGGGTAATATGTAGTCCTGATCATTGACGACTATTCTGCTTTTGGATTGCTCGATCGAGTCTACTGTCCCCAAATTCTCATAGTCCTTTATGTCCGGATACCCGCTTGGCAAGTTATTAGCTGCGAAAGCGGGCGTTGCCGCCCACCCGCATATAAGGAGCGACAAGAGTGTGATTTTATAAATTGAATTAAACATGTTCGTTTCTCCTAACTCTCTGAGTTATTTTATTTGTTGCCACAGAACTCTGCCAATTGGGAAAGGAATAAGGCTGTTGATTGCGATGCCCTCGCTGCCTATTGGCGTTGATGGTGGTGGACCCGATGGTGGAATAGGTTCAAGCACACCGGCGCCCAGCCCAATCGTTCCGCTAGAGTTGCTTACGGTAATGTATTGAGACAACCCATCTCCGCTTTGGATAATTGCGGGTTCTGAAATTATACCGGCCTGGGATTTGGCGCCACTGACTGCGACCGGGTCGCCACCGTCTGAAGACGTTACGTTATCACTCTTGTTAAAAATACCATCGCCATTGAGGTCAAACGGTGAGGAAGTTAGGCGACTTCCATCGGTGGCGTCCAGTATCATGAGCCATCCTGTGCCACCTGATTGACAAACTGCGCTGACCGGGATAAGCGTTGAAAAATAGATAGCACCATTTTTGACTAACGGGGACGTGACTACCCGTTCACCCTGGTTGTCACTTGTGTTGGTATCAATCAGGTCAATATACCAACCTTTTTGAATGCTCCAGTTCGCGTCGTTATCTGATGTAATACGCACATCTACACTGCCACTGTTGGTTTCTTCGATAATGGTTTGTTGTAGTAAACTAGTGCGATCAAATGCGGCAAATGAACCATCACCCATCGATTTTTTCCATTTGTCCCAGATCCCATAGAAGCTTTGGGTGTCTTGGTTAGTCGCGGAGTTGTCAGTTAGCTCCAGGTATTTACCCGTGCCAAAATACACCATATAACCTTGATCGCCAGCACGCGCGCTCACAGTGGGTTTACTGGTAATAAACTGATCTGGCCCTTCAGGACTTTCAGCAAAGAACAGCGGGGCACCGCTAAAACTGACTTTCCATTGTGCCGGATTGCTGCTGGTTAGATCAAATCGCCACAGGTTACCTTTCAGGTCGCCCGCGTAGACATAATCCGTGATAAAATCACCATCGGCATCAACTGTTGCGGGTGATGATAAACCATTCGGGTTGAGGGTCGTACCATTTAATGTTGAGATTTTCTTCAGCAGAACACCGGTTTCCAGGTCGACGATATACAATACCGCTTCGCCAGATCCTAAGATACCATCAGCAAACGTGCTGTTATAACCATTGCCAAATATTGCGACAAATCGACCGTTAGCCAGTTTTACAATGACCGGTTCGCTGTATGAAAAACCCATATCAGCATCGTCGTTTTCATCAAATTCCCAAAGCAGCAGGTCAGCCGCGTTAGCTTCATCAAAGCTGGCTGGATTGGTTACATCAATAGCGAATATGCCCTGGCCACCCCCGCCCAGACTGCCCACCAGTGCGGTATGCCATGCACCGCCATAATAAGCATCGCCCGTTACTGGGGACCCATCTACGAAATATTGATGTGTATATGAGGTGTCACTGATATCGGGTAATTTGTTGTATAAAATACTGGGGACATACGCAATGAGTTCATTGCCTGTCGTACCGGCAATGGGACTGCCATTGCTGTAGAGGCTTGCATCAAAACCATGCAGCATCCCACCGTTCGAACCGACATAGACCACGGGTTTTCGGTTGTTATTAGCGCTTACATAGGCGGTATAATTATCAAAGTCATAATATTTGTCTGGTACACCGACATAGGCCGCAGCAGAATGTATGATATCACCCTGAACCGTGCTGCGATTGCGTAACAGCTTGTTACCGGATAAACATACTTCGGCACTGGAAACCTCGCAACTTCGATCACCGCGTAAATAGTTAAATTTGTCTTGATTGATCAATGCGGTCTGTTGGGATGGAGCCACGGAAGCCCATTGAAACGGTACACCCAGTCCTGTGACTGTGTTGCGGGTAATGATGCTTCGAGTATCCGGATCAGTCGCATTTAAAACACTGTCTGTGTTGACTATGGCGCTGCCGACCCCGCCAGTGCTACCCAGTGGCAAGAACCGTAGGTTACCACTCCAATCGTTTGTTTTGTAACGGCCCTGAAATATCAGGGTATCGGACTGAATATTGGTTGAGTTAAATGCCACGCCCGCAGATGAACTGGTACGCGATACTATGTTTCCCAGAGCGCTGTTTATAGCTGTAATCAGTGATTGAGGGTTTCCAGCACTTAGGAAAAGTCCACGTCCGTTATACGCTGCATGGCGTAAATCATCGATTTTATGCTCATTGGAACTGGGTTCTGGCCAGCCTGGAAACGGTGATGGACAGGCATTCCCATTCGCATCCGTTGCGTCGCTTGGACTACAAAGCAGACTCCCGTTGACGCCGAATGCGACAGTATAAGTAACGACATGTTGTTCGTTGTTTTGATCAACGCTGTTAGTAGGCACACTTGGGGGCAAGCCGGTGTTCAAGTCTTCTTCATAAAATTGCATTGCGATATCAGCAAGTGTGTCGCCTGAACTATCCGCAAACAGCCCACCGTCCCAGGGTCCCGCGCCATCTATGTCGGTATTGCCTGGGTCAAAATTAAAACTGCTATTGTAATAACCATCAGTCATGACGATGGAAAAATTTTGTTGACAGGCGCCGCCTTCAGCAAGGGAGAAGCGTGGATCAGAAAATGTTTCTGTACTTCCATCTTCGATCCAGTGAGCGTCGTTGCCGGACAGGTATTCGCCTGCACGGTACATGGCATTTTGTAGTGGTGTACCCCCTGAAGAATCGATGTTGTATAGCTTGTCCAGCAGTGCACGTTTATTACCTGTGTTCGCGTCTACATTCATTGATCTAACAGGCATATGAACATTGTTGTTTCTGTTCAGGGTCATTATCCCCATTCTCGATTCTATGGCGTCGACGATGACACTGCCAAACGCGGCTTTGGCGACATATTCGCGCTTGCGGTAATAGCTGAACCAGTTCGCGTAGTTAGTTTTTTTGGTAGCCGGTAACGCATTGACATATACGCGGTTGCTACTGCTTGTCGAGCATTCGCCATTTTGATAAGCAGAATCACCATTATTATCATTCCAAGCGTAATAGTAATGGTTTACTAGGTTTTGTGTGCCAGTGGTAACAAAAGGATTGCGACGTGCAGAACCAATCGGCTGGTCTATATAGGGGTCGCCGGCACTGTCCAGTCCACTCCACGGGATATAGTTGACGTTGGGGTTGTACGCTAACGTGTTATAACCCACACAAAGTTCTCGTTTCTCTGTTGTGTTGTCTGGCGTAAAATCAAGATTGTCTCTGTTATTACCCGATCCATGAGCAGCCAGGGCGCCAACGCTCTTCAATATCTCCCAGTCCATACTGCCGGAATCATCAATGGTCATGAAAATATTAGGTTCCACTGTTTGTCCCAGAAATAAAGGGCGCTCGCTTAAATCCAACGCGGCCGCTGACGCCAGGTTCCATTGCGTTAGGAAGCCCAGAAAAAACACCATGAACAAAGGTATGCTGAATGAATTTTTGTTTGCGTACTTCATAACGTAAACCTCTTTTTGAGTCGATTTTATTTTCATCTGTTTATCCATAGGATACTTGTTATATTAAAAACGGTAGATACTTTGTACAATTTTTTGCGTGTTGGGGTTAACACCCACGCCCCATGCCGATATTTGATATATACATCTGCTTGTTGGACATCTATTACTATCGCTCTCACCCCCCCAGTTCATAATCGCAAGGACATAATTTGGTTGTGAAGACAAGGTCCCTGTGGGCAGTGACAGTGTTCCACCACCCAATGTACTTCCGCCAAAGGGGGTTCCGGTTGTTGTTGTCCAGAAATTGGTTGACGCATTTTGTAGTGTATTATCAGCATAAGGACTTCGGGGAATTGTGCCTACACCTGGTGTACATGACGCTGAGACAGAGGTGGGTCCACCCGTTGGCAAGCCATTTGAATTACGTATGCACGCTTCGGCATATTTCAGGGCCGCTTCAGCGGCCTGGAATGCCAGGTTTTGGTCACTGAAGTTTCGTGATATTAATTCTTGCATGATGACACCGCGACTCGCGCTAAAGCCGAGTAGCGTAAGCAAAATAAGAAAAATAAGGCTCGTTATCAATGCGGCACCCTTTTGCTGTAGAGTAACGCCAGACAATATCTGAAAATTAATTCTGGTGTTTGATCTGGTCTTGCGTTGTTCAACATAATTAATCATTTTTTATGTTCCGAATTTATGCACAAGGGGGTGTGACTCCGCCATTTATGACGGCGCACCGGTTTCGTAATTTTATCGATGTAGTGTAGACACGTCGTATTCTGCCGTCGTTGGGTGGAGTGACGGTCGTGCCAAGTAGATTGTATGTATTGGTATCACGTTCCTGGTTGACTTCACGTACGGATGCAACCAATATCGCGACCTGGACTGTCATGACATTGCCTAATGTTATTATGTTGTCGAAGTCAATAAAACTGTCAACAACACCATCGTTGTCAGTGTCTTCACCATAGCGAATCTGCAGGTTTTCAATACTTTCAGCTACCTCGACTGCGTTGCACCACAAAGCAGGCCTTCCGGATGCACCATTGGTTATGGTTATCGCATTAATCGCAATGGACGCAGGAATACCAGGCGCCCCCCCAATTGATGGGGTTGTGAATCCCTGAATTGGGTCCACAACACCGCCGGTAGGTGCACCGCCGACGCAATCTGTGGTCGTTGTATAGTAGGCTAGCGTCAGGCTGTCATTGGCGCCGCCGCCTTCAGTTCCGATGAGTGGTGGTGATCCCACACCAAATGCTCTTTCTTCGAACGCTGTTTTGGTGCCAGTCTGTTCGTACGGTACTGGAAAGTAACCCGTCAGACGCAATTGCTGTGAAATAAAATTCAGGGCGTATTGACCATTTTCCTGTAAACGTCCGGTTGCTTCCAGAACGCTGTATGTCACCCTGTTGGCACTGAATATTTTTGCTACACCCAATAGAATGACGAGGCCAATCACTAGCGCAACCATGAGTTCGACCAGCGTAAAGCCGCGCTGGTTTTTGTGTCCCCTGAATAGCATATTATTTGAGAATGTTGATATTTTCATGGGGCGACTACCTGTAAGGTGACACATTTAAGGTCACTGGTATTTGACGGATCGCAGCCCAAACCTGTTGCACCGCTTCGATTACCATCCCATCTTACTGTGACGGTAAATAAAATTGGCGCCAAACTCGGGTTGGGGGACGGTATGGCAATAGGTGCACCAACAACGGTACCGCCGCCGCTAGGTAACATGTTGACATTAGCCGTGTTCCATTCCCAGGCGTCGAATACTGCTAATTGCGGTCCCGTGCACGTGGCGGCATCACAAAATGTGGCGGGAGCGGGGGGGGTAGGCAGTATTGCATTATAACTTCCTGCAACAGCACCAGCGGTATTGACAGTAATTCGATTGACCATATCTGCAGCTTGTTGTACTGCTGTGGATCTGTAGGTGGCATCGGTCGCATTACGTAATGTAGATGCTTGCAGGCCAGCCAAACCAAGTAGGCCAATTGATATGACCAGCAGGGCGACCAGGTTTTCTATCATGGTGATGCCGCGAGACTGACTAATGATATTGATGCGTTTGTTCATTTATTTACAGCTCCGTTATACAGTTGGGCATGCGCCATAAGCTGTGGTAGTTGGACGACCGGATGTAATAACGGTAATAGTCCTGCCTGCTTGAGGACCAGTGCGGTCATCACAAAAATTAAATCTGGCTGTGGTACCAGCCGGTGTTAAAAAGCCACTCCCTCCGTACGTAATACAGGTGCCAACACCGGTATTTCCAACATTGATGAGACTGTGTAATTCTTCAGTGGCTTTAATAACAATTTCACCGCCGTCGACTGTGCAATTTCTATTAATGTCGTTAAACACTATCCATCCCTGGTTCCAGGTGCCGGCGGTGCAGCTTGTCAGGTTGGTGCTGACACAGGCGCTGGCGGAACTGGATTTCATGGCTTCACTTCGTGTGACAGTGAGCGCGTATACGAGGTCGTTAACGGACGATGTTAATCGGTTACTTTTCATCATATTTGAAAGTTGTGGCGCCGCGACAGAAACAAGGATTACTCCCACTGCCATGGTGACTAACGCTTCAATTAATGTGAATCCGCCCTGTTTTTTCATTTAAACTATTGCCTTTAGCTAACCTAATGTTTTTAATCAACCAAGTTGATTCTCAGTAGAGTATGATAAGCAAGCGTGTTCAAAACACATCCTTGTGATGAACACTCCCCTCTCTCCTCGTGACATTCACGTTTTATTGTTACCTGATATAATAGTAATGAAAACAAGGCTGTTTTAAAGATAGAATTGTGCCGTTTATCCGCGATTATTGACCGCTAGTCGGTATTTACTCGCGTTTTGGTGGTCGTGGTTAGGGAGGTGTGAACTGTTTCACACTATTTGAATTTAATTAATAAGGTGAATTTTAGCGGGCAGGTATATTATCTGATTGTTCTTTTAAAATGTTTCGTTGCGATATAAAGTTTTTTGCTGCAATGATCAGGCCTAGCCCGATAAATGCGCCGGGAGGCAATAAAGCGAGCAGGTAGCCCTGGTAGTCGTTGATAATTGTCATTGTTATCCATTTATATCCTTCGCCAAACATAAGCTCTATTTGCGAAAGCAATGTGCCTTGTCCAAGCAGTTCCCTGAGGCTGCCCAATATTACCAGTACAATAGTGAAGCCCAGGCCCATAGACAGGCCATCGACGAGGGACGGCAGCGGTCGGTTTTTTGATGCAAAGGTTTCGGCACGTGCAATAATGGCGCAGTTGGTGACGATGAGCGGAATAAAAATACCCAGTATCATATATAAGTCGTAGAAGTAAGCCTGCATAAGTAATTCTGTTGCGGTAACAAAAGAAGCGATCACCAACACAAATACCGGGATACGGATTTCATCCGTAATAACATGTCGCATAAGCGAAATAGTCAAATTTGAACTAATTAGTACGAATAGTGTGGCCAAGCCCAGCGCAAATCCGTTTATGGTCGTATTTGTTACCGCGAGTAGTGGACATAACCCTAATAGTTGAACAGTTGCCGGATTATTATGCCATAAGCCATCTGATATTATTTTTTTCTTCATGGGGTTTTTCTATTGACCATCTTTTGTGGAAAGTTGGTGGGAAGTTGGTAGAAAGTTAGTGGAAAATAACTGTTCTTTATTTTTGGAAAAATAAAGTAATGCATTATGTATTGCCTTGACTACGGCGCGTGGTGTGATGGTTGCACCAGTAAATTGATCAAAAACGCCGCCATCTTTTTTTACCTGCCAGTTTTTATTACCGGGATTGGTTAAGGTTTTACCGGTAAATGCAATAATCCAGTCTGACTTGATTTCGTCAATCGCGTCGCCAAGCCCGGGCGTTTCCCGATGCGAGATAATACGTGCGCCTGCCAGTGAACCGTTTTCGTAAATACCAACTAAAATTTTAATTCTGCCATTGTAGCCGTCAAGCGCGTATGTGGGAAACATGACTGCCACAGGTTTGCCAGCATAGCGAGCACGGTAGACTGTGATCGGCTGCGGTGTTTTTAGTAACAAATTATCGCTAATTAATATTGTGTCTGTATATAAGTCATTGTCGTGCTCCTCAGGTTTAATCAGCGCATGTAATTTCTGCAACAAATATTGTTTTTCACTTTCAATGATTTGTTTCTCAGTCCCTTTAAAAGTAACAGCAACAATGAAGGTTCCAGTGAAAGCAAATAGCCCCAACAAGATTGCGGCTCGAAATATATTTTTCTTTTTACTTTTCATTTGATCTATTATGCCCAAACACGTGTGGCTGTGTGTAATAGTCAATAGTGGGTACTGCAATATTCATTAGCAATACGGCGAAGGCGACTGCGTCGGGATACCCCCCCCAGGTGCGGATAATATAAATTAATGCGCCTATGCCGATGCCATAAATAAGACGGCCTATGAAAGTCGTGCTCGCGGTCACCGGATCTGTGGCAATAAAAAAAGCACAGATCATCGTTGCACCGCTGAATAAATGTAGCAACGGCGGCAGGGTGCGTTCACTGTCTAATAGGTGAAAAGCGGTTGACAATAAAAACAGCGTCAACAATATCGCGACGGGGATATGCCAATGAATTATCTTTTTTACTAATAACCAGATGCCGCCAAAAAGAAATGCAATATTGACCCATCCCCATCCATTTAATTCGAAAGTTGCAATTAATGATTTATTTTCTAATATTGTATTGAGCGTATTCTGTTGACTGGTAGTCTGGCTGAGAGCCTGGGTAAGTGCAGTTTTGGCGCTATCGAGTGGCGTCGCCATGCTGATTGCATCAAGTTGGCTGGTTTCAAAAAGAATTGTTCTTAGTGTTTCTAAAACATCATAGCCTAGTTGCTGTACCGCATCCGGTGACATCCAGTTTGTCATTTCACGTGGAAATGAAATCAGTAACATGGCGTAGCCGACCATCGCCGGATTAAATGGATTATAGCCTAACCCCCCATAAAGATGTTTGGCTATAATAATAGCAAATGCAGTGCCAATGAATGTAATCCACCAGGGCGCCAATGGTGGAATACAAAATGCGATAAGTAGGGCGGTTACTAGTGCGCTGCCATCCATTAATGCTGATTTAATCGGTTTTTTCCTTAAGAAAAGTATCAATGCTTCGCATAACAGTGCGGTTGTTAATGCGATTGTGATGTGGATCAATAGTCCCCAGCCAAAAAACCAAAGATAAGTAATGATAGCGGGTACCAATGCGAGTACCACATTCAGCATAATGGCTGTTATGGATGTGTTAGCATGGATATGAGGAGAATGCGCGGTATTTAATGCCATCGCTCTTTAGTGTTTTGTCGAGGGGGGGGCGTTGCGGTCTGCCACGCGTTCGATTGTGTTTTTAGTTTGATTTTTTAGAAGAAACGGCATAATCACCGGCCCTTGTTCTACAGTCTCTGTAATTTGAGTTTTAAGTTGAAGTGGTGATTTTTTGGTAAGTTCATCAATTTTTTTCTTATGGCGTTCTGCTCGTTCATTTTTGTTGCGCTCCAGGCGTTGTAAACGAAATTCATGGCGTTGGCGGGCGATATTCGATTGTGCTTTTTCTTTATCTAATGTCTTAATTCCTGCCTTGGCGTATCGAAAATATTGCACCAATGGAATATGGCTTGGGCATACATAATCGCAGCAGCCACATTCAATGCAGTCCAATACATGAAAGTCGTTTGTTTTTTCTATCTCTTTTGCTTGCGCGTGCCAAAATATTTGTTGAGGTAACAATTTTAGCGGGCAAGCATCCGCACAGGCGCCGCAGCGAATACAGGGCATGACCAGGGAGGACCGGCTTGAAAATGGTTCACGCTGACTGAATTCGGCCGCATCTGATCGGGCAATAATGCACAGTGTGGTTTTTTCGACAGGTGTTCTGCTGGAGTGCAGTGCAGTGCCCATCATTGGGCCGCCCATGATGATTTTATTTAGTGATTGTATGTGTCCATGACACATTTTAATTAACGCGTCGACGGGGGTGCCTATTAATACGTTCAAGTTTTTTGTTTGTGGTACCGCACCAGTTACTGTCACAATTCGGGATATTAGTGGTTCGTTAAAACAAATTGCGCGATAAGTTGCCGCCGCTGTGGCGACATTGTGGCAAATTAAACCGTATTCATAAGGTCGCCTGTTTTTTCCAATATTTTTATTAGTTAGTAGTTTTATCAGTTGTTTTTCACCCCCTGCCGGATAGAGGGTTGGAATGCTGGCAATTTCTATTTTTAATGATGCGCTATCATAATTGTTTTTATTAGGTAGTGTATTCAGTGCTGTTTTTAACGCTGCTCTTAACG
>VAPK010371835.1_pt1 | contig 10706 bp, 6 predicted proteins | sample 3395031 | NCBI WGS metagenome assembly VAPK01 (sample SAMN08290443, study PRJNA428436) | hydrothermal vent metagenome | isolation source: Deep-sea hydrothermal vent chimney 1 | place: Pacific Ocean: Juan De Fuca Ridge
TAACACCAAAACTGCTAAAAGATGGCGCAAGGCTTTAATTTAGCTTTATCAGCTTAATTTCGGAGGTATGTCGAAACATACCTCCTTCTCTTTTACATTTAACTCTGAACGCCATCATCCACCTTAAAAAATAAAAGCATAATGGCAAAAAATAAAAATATATTTCTTATTGGTTTAATGGGCGCAGGAAAAACCACCATTGGCCGTCAAATTGCCAGTGAACTCTCCCTGGAATTTTTCGATAGTGACCATGAAATTGAAAGCCGTACCGGTGTCACCATTACCCATATTTTTGATATCGAAGGTGAAGCAGGGTTTCGCAAACGTGAAACAGCGATGCTTGATGAGCTCACTCAAAAAAAAGGCCTTGTTTTAGCAACCGGTGGCGGCGCTATTATAAAAGCAGAAAACCGTCAATTCCTCATGTCTCGTGGTACCACGATATACCTTTACGCGAATATCAAAACACTGCTCGAACGCACCTCAAAAGATCGCAACCGCCCCCTGTTACAAACGGAAAATCCTCAGGCAAAACTCGAAGAATTATTTGAAATTCGTGACCCTCTTTATCGTGAAACAGCGGATATTATTATTGATACGGGTAAAGACAGTGTTCGCTTGGCATTAAAAGAAATCATGGAAAAACTACAAGAATCATAATGCCTTTATAATAAGTGTGACATCACCGCATTTTTTCTTTTTTTCATTTATAATCACACCTGGTTAATACTATCGAGCTTCAAAAATGAAAACTCTACACGTTGAACTTAGCGAAGATGGCCAAAATGGCGATCGCAATTATCCAATATACATTGGACAGGGTTTACTCACTCAACCAAAGTTAATTGAACCTTATGTAGAAGGCACCCAGGTTTTAATTGTCAGTAATGACGTCGTTGCTCCACTTTACCTTGATAAAGTTAAAAAAACCTTCTCAGCATATGATGTAAAAATTGTTATTCTTCCTGATGGCGAGCAATACAAAAACCTCGAAGTTTTAAACACCATTTTTGATGCTCTGCTCGATGCTAAATTTGATCGCACCTGTACCCTTGTTGCGCTAGGTGGCGGTGTTGTCGGTGACATGACAGGCTTTGCTGCAGCAAGTTATCAACGCGGGGTTAACTTTATTCAAATCCCTACAACCTTACTGGCTCAGGTTGATTCCTCCGTGGGCGGTAAAACAGGCGTAAATCATCCCAAAGGCAAAAATATGATTGGTGCTTTTCACCAGCCTCTTTGTGTTATTGCCGACTCAGACACTTTAAATACCCTGGAAGATAATCAACTCAGCGCAGGCATTGCCGAGGTTATTAAATATGGCCTTATTCGTGATATGGATTTCACAAAATGGCTTGAAAAAAACATGCACAAATTATTGGCACGGGATGCCGAAGCGCTTTCTTATGCCATTGAGGTTTCGTGTCGCTGTAAAGCTAAAATTGTTGCAGAAGATGAAAAAGAAAAAGGTGTACGTGCATTACTTAATTTAGGCCACACTTTTGGCCATGCAATAGAAACCAGTGCAGGTTATGGTAATTGGTTACATGGCGAAGCGGTTGCAACCGGTATGTTAATGGCAGCCGATTTATCCATGCGAATCGGTAATTTGAGTCAAAAAGATGTTGAACGTGTCGATAACTTACTTGATATGGCGATGCTACCCACCCGCGCACCACACCACATGGATTATGATCACTATATGGAACTCATGGCAATCGATAAAAAAACACGCGCAGGAAAAATCAATCTCATCTTATTTAAAAAATTAGGTGATGCCATGCTTACAAATGATTTTGATCAGAATCTTCTACATGAAACTATCGATGCTCATCGTGCAATCGATGGCAAATAAAGGACAAAGATGAATGTCAGAACTTGCACCCTATGCAGCAAATAATGAATCATCTTTAGGCCGTCGTTACCCCGAAGAAATCCCCAAACACCGCAGTGAATTTCAACGCGACCGTGATCGTATTATTCATTCAACTGCATTTAGACGACTCGAATATAAAACCCAGGTTTTTGTAAATCATGAAGGTGATTTATTCCGCACCCGATTAACCCACTCCATTGAAGTTGCACAAATGAGTCGGACTATTGCGCGCGCACTGCATTTAAATGAAGACTTAAGTGAAGCCATTGCCCTTGCACATGATCTTGGCCATACCCCTTTTGGCCACACAGGTCAGGATGCATTAAACGAATGCATGAAAGACTACGGCGGCTTTGAACATAATTTACAATCGCTACGCGTAGTTGATGAACTCGAAGAAAAATATGCACAGTTTGATGGACTCAATCTTACTTTTGAAAGTCGTGAAGGTATTCTAAAACATTGTTCACTTAAAAATGCTGAACAACTGGGCGATATTGGATTACGTTTTATTAATAAAACACAACCTAATATTGAAGCTCAATTAGTAAACCTCGCTGATGCGATTGCTTATAACAGTCATGATGTTGATGATGGCTTACGCTCAGGTTTTATTACTATAGAGCAATTACAGGAAACTAGATTATTTAAATTACTTCATAGCAAAGTTGAAAAAGATTATCCAAAATTAGATAAAAAACGTACGATTTATGAAATTGTGCGACGCATGATTGATGAACAAATTAAAGATCTAATCGCACAGAGTTCTCAACAAATATTTAAAGCTCAACCACAATCCATTCAAGACATTCGTCAATTTGATGGTAGTTTAATTAGTTTTAGTAATGACATGCTGGAAATGCACCTTGAATTAAAACGCTTCCTGCGAGAAAACTTGTACCGCCATTATCGTGTTTACCGTATGAGTCATAAAGCAGGTAACGTCGTCAGCAAACTTTTTAATGCTTTATTAAACGACCTCCGTTTAATGCCACCTGAATACCGAAAAAAAGCACAACAAGAAGAAGAAAAAAAGGGTGATAGCGGCCGGGCTCGTATTGTTTCAGATTATATTGCTGGCATGACAGATCGTTATGCAATAAAGGAATATAAGCGTATATTTGACCCAACAGAGTTGACCTGACGGGCACAAACCCGTACTAGTATATTATGCGTGTATATATGCAAATACCGGCTTTAGAAGGTAAGCCTCCTCGTTACTACCAGTTACTGTTATTGGAAGATCTACTGGATGGCTGGACTTTAGTGCGAGAATGGGGACAACAAGGTCGCTCTGGCCGGGTAAAACGTGATCATTTTGAAAACCGTGAAATAGCAGAAAGTGCATTGCTTCGGGTACGCGACTCGCAACTAAAACGAGGGTTCAAAGTTGTGTTCATGCAAGGACAGGATCAGCCTGTTTGAGTTATGATTTTAAGGATAAATACTTATGACCTATGACACATCAGATATCGATAACATAGCGCCTCCTTACCTCGCTTCATATGGCTTGACCGAAGCACCCTTTTCCTCGCAACAAGATGATCGCTTTTTATATTTAAATACATCACTCAATGAACGTCTCGAACTTCTTAAACACTATACCCAATACGGAAATCTTTTACTCCTTGTTACTGGCGAAAGAGGTATTGGTAAAAGCAGTCTTAAACAACGTTTTATAAATACCGCGCAAGAAGAATGGCAGATATGTGAAATTCAATCACATACTATGATGGATGCCAGCCTTTTATTAAGACAAGTCGCCACAGGCTTTAACATTACCGAACCACCGCTTGAGCCAGCGGTATTATTTGAAGTTTTAAGTGAACAACTTGAACACATGCATCAACAAGCATTAGTTCCCATTTTAATTATTGATGATGCACATGAACTACCACAAGATGCTTTGCAAGCATTACTGTACCTTGCAGAACATCATTCAGATCAACACTCTGCATTACGTATTATTTTATTTTGCGAACCCGAAATTGAAACCATGCTGGAAGATCCTGCCATTCATTCTTTAAAAGAACGAGTGACACATAGCATGGAAATACTACCGCTTGATGAAACACAAACCGCAGAATATTTACGCCATCGTTTAGCCGTAGCAGGACTTGATGGTACCAGCCCTTTCACCCCTAAACTGGTCAATAAAATTTTCAAGGCATCAGAAGGTATTCCTTCTAAAATTAATGAGTATGCGCATCAAAATTTACTTGATGATAGCGAGCCATTTATAAGTGATGAAAGAGATTTAGATGATGATTTTATTCAGAAGGTCAGTCCTTTTAACCTAAGGAACAGGGTGCTTGCTGGCTTTGCAGTAGCAATTATTATTTCTGTGTTATTATTTCAGGATCGTATTAACGGCTTGTTTGAAGAACCTGATAATGTCATAGCAGAAAATAATTCCATACCAACTCAAGATGTCAATTTGCATACTCAAATAGCCCCAGAGATAATACAAACAGAAGAAAAATCTGTTAACACAAAATCAGCCGAAGTAAAGACAATAGAGTTTAATTTAAATGAAGATACTTCATTAAAAAACAAACCTGAAGAAAAAATAAAAGAACAAGCTGCGCTTTCTCAGACTAGCCCTGCATCTATTGCATTACAATTAACATCAGTCAATCCAAACCCTGTTCCGGGCAGTAAACAACGCCAAATTATTTCGATCAGTGGTTCAGGTTTCCATAAGCGACAAAAAATAAAAGTTAGCTGGACAGGCAAAGAAAAAATTCTTGCTGACACTCAGGTTAATGTTACCAGTGACAGTTATATGAATTTAATACTCAATACCGGGATGCAAACTGATACCTGGACTGTCACCGTTATTGATACCTTGCTAAACATGGAATCAAATACAATTAGTTTTAATGTTGTGGCGGCTGAAAAAGAAAACGCACCGAATAAAAATAAAATCACCAAGCAGGAAAAAATATCAGCTAAAAAAACTTCAACACAATTAAGTTCCAAACCGGTTAACGGTTTATATGGGCAAGACTGGATTAAACAACAAAACAAAAATCACTTTACTTTACAGCTGTTAGGCACACATCAAAAAAACACACTGCCAAATTATCTTAACAAATTTGCTTTAACAAATGATGCTGCAATATTTAAAACAAAACGCGACAACAAAAACTGGTTCACTTTAATTTATGGTCAATACCCAACAAAATCTGCCGCACAAACTGCAGCGAAGCAATTACCAAAAGGCGTCACTAAACCCTGGGTTCGTTCATTTGCGAGTATTCTTCCTTCTTTAGCTAAAACAAACATAGCAAAAATCACATCAACGGCTATCCCATCGGGTACCACTACCAATATTCCAGATAACCAAGAAGGTTGGTTATGGAGCCAGGATCCAAGTCATTACACTTTACAGCTTACGGCTGGCACAGATAAAAAAGCCATTCAGGCATTTATTAAACGCCACCATTTAAGAGGTAAAGCGGCTTACTTCCATCGACTTCGTGATGGCAAAGATTGGTACATCCTGGTACATGGCAGTTATGCTGGTTACTCCAAAGCGAAACAAGCTATTAACCAGCTTCCTTCAGCAGTACAAAAAGCAAAGCCCTGGGCGCGTAGTTTTAGTGCGATTCATGCGGAGTTGAACTAATAGCGTTTATACTGGACATGAACCGCATCACAAGTAACAAGTCATTGTTTTAAATAGATTTTTATACTAATTTCATCGTATTTCCCAAGGGTATTTATCACCTAAATCTTCCCCCAAAGCCCCTTTTCGGATTGAAGCGAAACGCCTTCGGCTGTATACTGCTTGGCCATTTCACTCAGCGTTCCCGCTGAGAATTTTCAATAAAATGGACTGAATTTAGGCTATTTGCCATTCAATCAGAAATACTCTGAATGGCTACGATACGACGACGATTATCCGGTGAAGAAGATAGTGAATAAAAATAGACACAACCCCGAATCAACACATACGAATTATTCTGGTATGAATGGCGGACTTTATCGCCCTGAATTTGAGCGTGATAACTGCGGTTTTGGCCTTATGGCACAAATGGATGGCAAACCAAGCCATTGGCTGCTTAAAACCTCGATTAATGCCCTTGCCCGCCTGACTCACCGTGGCGCTGTCGCTGCCGATGGTAAAACCGGTGATGGCTGTGGTCTATTATTGAAAAAACCCGATAGTTTCCTCAAAACTGCTGCAGCAGAACTCAACATCGACCTATCTGAACTTTATGCTGTTGGTATGGTTTTCCTCAATACAGAAAACAAAAAAGCTGATTCTGCTCGTAAACAGCTTGAAACTGAATTAACTAAAAAAGGCCTGATTATTGCTGGCTGGCGTGTCGTTCCTGTCAATAAAGACGCATGTGGTGAAGAAGCCTTAAAATCACTGCCACAAATTGAACAAATTTTTGTTAATGCCGCTGATAACATGGACAGCACGACTTTTGAACGTCACCTGTATATTGCGCGTCGTCGTACAGAAAAAGCGTTAGAAAATAACGATGATACTTTTTACATCCCAAGTCTTTCGTCATCGGTTATTTCATACAAAGGTCTGGTTATGCCAGAACACCTACCGGATTTTTATGAAGATTTAAATGATGAAAGCTTTGAAACAGCATTAGCTGTTTTCCACCAACGTTTTTCTACTAATACATGGCCTCAATGGCGTTTGGCTCAGCCTTTCCGCTATTTAGCGCATAACGGTGAAATCAATACTATTCAAGGCAACCGTAACTGGTCTGTTGCTCGTGGTCATAAATTTGAAAGCCCTTTTATTCCAATGGAAGATGTGCGTCCGCTCGTTTCGATGACGGGTTCAGATTCAAATAGTATGGATAACATGCTCGAAGCTTTACTGGCTGGCGGTATGGATATTTTCCGTGCGATGCGTTTATTGATTCCACCTGCCTGGCAGAACGTTGCTAACATGGATGCGGATTTACGTGCTTTTTATGAATATAACTCCATGCACATGGAATCATGGGATGGCCCGGCGGGTGTTGTTTTAACCGATGGGCGTCATGCTGCATGTAGTATGGATCGAAATGGTTTACGTCCTGCACGTTGGATGATTACTAAAGATCGTCATATCACAATCGCATCTGAAATTGGTGTTTACCAATATGCTCCTGAAGATGTTGCACAAAAAGGTCGTCTCAAACCTGGTCAAATGCTTGCTGTTGATACTGAAACAGGCGAGTTGATCACACCAGAAATGGTTGATGAACGTTTAAAGAGCGCACACCCTTATAAAAAATGGATGACTGAAAATGCCATTCATCTTGAGTCACAACTCAAGGCCGAAAATGGTGCTGACGCAATGGAAACCGATACATTAGATGTGTATCAAAAACTCTTCCAGGTAAGCTTTGAAGAACGCGATCAAGTGATGCGCGTGTTAGCTGAAGACGGACAAGAAGCGATTGGTTCAATGGGCGACGACACCCCGTTCCCCGTTTTGTCACGTAAAGAACGTTCGCCATTTGATTACTTCCGTCAGCAGTTTGCCCAAGTAACCAATCCACCGATTGATCCTATCCGTGAACAAATCGTTATGTCACTGGAGACATGTTTTGGTCGCGAAAAAAATATGTTCGAAGAAACAGCCGAACATGCAGCGCGCCTGTTAGTAAACTCACCTGTTTTATCTCATACCAAGTTCATAAAATTAATTGAATTGGGTAGCAGCAATAGTGAATACGCAAATGAAGTGATCTCATTAAATTATCCTGAAGATGTTGATTTAAAATCAGCACTTATTGATATCAACAACAAAGCCGCCGCCGCGATTAAAGCGGGTAAAGTGATTATCGTTTTAACCGATAAAGATATTAGTGAAAATACCCGTCCTGTTCATGCCTTACTTGCTACAGGTGCAATACATCACCATTTAATTAGTGAAGGTGTTCGTTGTGATGCCAATATTGTTTTGGAAACTGCAACGGCACGTGATCCGCACCACTTTGCGACATTAATTGGTTATGGTGCAACAGCTGTTTATCCATATCTTGCCTATGCATGTTTAAGCGACATGATTCGCACAAAAGAAATTACTGGCTTTGAAGCGAAACAGCTCGACGCTAATTTCCGTAAAGGCATTAACAAAGGTTTATATAAAATCACTTCGAAGATGGGTATTTCAACTATCTCAAGTTACCGTGGTGCACAATTATTCGAGTCCATTGGCTTAAACCAGGACATTGTTGACCTTTGTTTTAAAGGGACTACAAACCGTATTCAAGGCAGCCGTTTTGAAGACATCGAATCTGAGCAACGCATACTTTGTAAGCTTGCATGGAATAACCGCAAGAAAATGGATCAAGGTGGCTTACTCAAGTTTGTCCACGGTGGTGAAGATCACGCATATAATCCAGATGTTGTTATATCATTACAAACGGCTGTTAAGAGTGGAAAGTATGAAGACTATAAAATCTATGCTGATCAAATTAATAACCGTCGCCCTATTTCATTACGTGATCTTTTAAAAGTTAAAGATAGTGGTGTCACAGCAATTAATATAGATGAAGTAGAATCATTTGAAAATATAGTACAACGCTTTGACTCGGCGGCAATGTCTCTTGGTGCTCTTTCTCCAGAAGCACATGAAACATTAGCTCAAGCAATGAATGAATTAGGCGGCCGTTCTAATTCTGGCGAAGGCGGCGAAGATATTAAACGTTACGGCACTGTAAAGCGTTCTAAAATAAAACAAGTTGCTTCTGGTCGCTTTGGTGTAACCCCTGCTTACTTGCGTAGTGCAGAAGTCATGCAAATCAAAGTTGCACAAGGCGCGAAGCCCGGTGAAGGTGGACAATTACCAGGTCATAAAGTAAATGACTACATTGCATCATTACGTTATTGTAAACCAGGTGTATCGTTAATTTCACCACCACCACATCACGATATTTATTCTATCGAAGATTTAGCACAGCTTATTTATGATTTAAAACAAGTTAACCCAGACGGTTTAGTTTCTGTGAAACTTGTATCGGAAGCAGGTGTTGGCACTATCGCAGCCGGTGTAGCAAAAGCGTATGCTGATTTAATTACTATCTCAGGTTATGACGGTGGTACAGGTGCATCGCCATTAACATCCGTTAAATATGCAGGTGGCCCCTGGGAATTAGGTCTAACTGAAACACACCAAATACTTCGCGCAAATAATTTACGCGGTAAAGTTCGTTTACAAACGGATGGTGGTTTAAAAACGGGTTTAGATATTATTAAAGCCGCTATTTTAGGTGCTGAAAGTTTTGGTTTTGGTACTGGTCCAATGGTTGCGATGGGTTGTAAATACTTACGTATTTGTCACCTAAATAACTGTGCCACCGGTATTGCAACGCAAAATGATATTTTGCGTAAGAAACACTTCATTGGTGAAGTTGAAATGGTCACTAACTATTTCAAATTTATAACTCAAGAAGTACGTGAGTTAATGGCTTCATTAGGCATTAAAAAATTAACCGATCTTATCGGACGTACTGATCTGTTAGAAGTATTAGATGGTAATACAGCCAAGCAAAAAGCATTAGATTTATCACCATTATTATCTGATGCTGGTGTCGCAAAAGATAAGCCAACATTCTGTGTTGAGCCTAAAAACGAACCTTTTGATAAAGGGCTGTTAGCAGAACAAATGGTAAGCGATGCCATAGATGCAATTGAAAATAAAACGGGTGGCGAATTCAGCTATAAAGTTGAAAACATTGACCGCTCAATTGGTGCCCGTTTATCCGGTGAAATTGCGGTACGTCATGGCAATCTTGAAATGGAAGAAAACCCTATCGTATTAAATCTAAGTGGTACTGCAGGCCAAAGCTTTGGTGTTTGGAATGCGGGTGGTTTACATATGAATCTTGAAGGTGATGCAAACGATTATGTTGGTAAAGGCATGGCCGGAGGTAAATTATCCATCCGTCCACCAAAAGGCAGCGCGTTTAAGAGCCACGAAACAACCATCATGGGTAATACTTGTTTATACGGAGCAACGGGCGGAAAACTTTTTGCTTCTGGTTTAGCTGGTGAACGTTTTGCTGTACGTAACTCAGGTGCACACGTTGTGGTTGAAGGTATTGGCGACCATGGTTGTGAATACATGACAGGTGGACTTGTTACTGTACTTGGTGAAACAGGTGTTAACTTTGGCGCAGGTATGACCGGTGGTTTTGCTTACGTATACGATGCCGACAATAATTTTAACGACCGCACTAATCAGGATATTGATGTTGAACGTATCGTTCCTGAATCAATGGAAGCATACAGATGTCACCTTCGTGAAGTGATTGAAGAACATGTTAAAGAAACCGGTAGCCAACGCGGTCAAGATATTCTTGATAACTTTGCTGATGAAATTTGTCACTTCTGGTTAGTTAAACCAAAAGCAGCAAGCATGGATTCTTTACTCGCAGATTTGCAAAGTGCTGCGGCATAAATAACTAACATATAGAAATAAAAAATATGGCTAATAATTTTCAATTTATACAAGTAAATCGTGCTGATCCGGCAAAGAAAGATGCTGAAGTTCGGAAAAAAGAATACCGTGAAATCTATGCACCTTTCGATGCAGATAAAGCAGCAGAACAAGCAGATCGCTGTTTAGAATGTGGCAACCCTTATTGTGAGTGGAAATGTCCTGTACATAACTACATTCCAAATTGGCTAAAACTCATTGCGGAAGGCAACATCATAGAAGCCGCTGAGCTTTCCCATAAAACAAATAGTCTGCCAGAAATTTGTGGCCGCGTATGCCCACAAGATAGGTTATGTGAAGGTGCATGTACGTTAAATGATGGCTTTGGTGCAGTAACAATTGGTTCAATTGAAAAGTACATTA
>VAPK010592624.1_pt1 | contig 10706 bp, 12 predicted proteins | sample 3395031 | NCBI WGS metagenome assembly VAPK01 (sample SAMN08290443, study PRJNA428436) | hydrothermal vent metagenome | isolation source: Deep-sea hydrothermal vent chimney 1 | place: Pacific Ocean: Juan De Fuca Ridge
CCGTCCTGCGTCCAGGTCTGTCCGGTCGGTGCCACCTATCAGACCGAAGACGGCTTTGTCCTGATCGACTCCAAGCGTTGTGTGGCTTGTGGGTATTGTGTGCAGGCCTGCCCCTATTCCGTTCGTTTCATCAACCCCGAAACCAAGACCGCAGATAAATGTACCTGGTGTTACCACCGGGTCCGCAAGGGACTCCTGCCCGCCTGTGTCAATGTCTGTCCGGTGCAGGCCCGGAAATTCGGTGACTTGAACGACAGAAATTCCGAAGTATACAAAATCTTGCACCAGCCGCATGTGGTTTCGGTTCTGAAACCGGGTATGGGTAATAAACCGGCGCTCCATTATGTGGGCCTGCGCAGGGAGGTGGTCTAATGAGTCCTGAACATGGAGTTGCAGCAGCAGCTGCTTTGACCAATTATGTTTTTCCTAACGATATCCATGTACACTGGAGCCTGATGATTGTCCTCTACCCGTATATTACCGGGATTGTGGCCGGCGCGTTTATCGTCTCTTCACTCTATCATGTCTTCCATATTGAGTCGTTGAAGCCGGTTTCCCGTTATGCGCTGGTTTTTGCCCTGGCCTTTGTCGCCTTTGCAACCGCGCCGCTTTTAAATCATCTCGGCCATCCGGAACGGGCAATGAGTATGATGCTGACTCCGAACCCGACTTCGGCTATGGCTGGTTTCGGCTACATTTATTCAGCGTATACCATTGTTCTTATACTGGAAATTCTCTTTATTTATCGTCCGACCCTGGTTGCCCTGAAACAGACGGCCACCGGATTTAAGCGTAAACTGTACGTGGCTCTGACATTGGGAAGCGATAATGTGTCGGAAAAATCCCTGGCCCTGGATCACAAAATCATCGCCTTTCTGGCCGCCATTGGTATTCCCATGGCCTGTACCCTGCATGGCTATGTCGGTTTTATATTCGGCGGCGTCAAGGCCAACCCCATGTGGGCCACCCCGCTGATGCCGGTCATATTTCTCCTGTCGGCCAGTGTGTCAGGGATTGCCGGCATCATCTTTTCCTATGTCCTGATCAAGACTTTCACCGGCAGATTTATTGATATGGACTGTGTCCGAACCCTGATCAAGTTTCTCTGGGGTTGTTTTATTCTCGACTTTGTCTTTGAGATGCTCGAGCTTTTTTCTCATGCCTACATGGCAACTCACCACTGGGAGGCCCTGCGCGATCTCTATTTCGGGCCGCTTTACGATACATTCTGGATAGCCCAGGTTGGTATTTTTTCAGTGATCCCGTTTGTAGCGCTTGGGATTCTTTCGCTGGTGAAACTGCCCGACGGAGTCGTGAAGTTTTTCGGTTCACTGGTGTCGCTGATGATTCTTGTTCAGGTGTTGCTCATGCGCTGGAATGTCGTTATCGGCGGTCAGCTAATGTCCAAAAGCGAGCGCGGTCATACGATTTTTCGACCGGAATGGTTTGAGAAGGAGGGGATTATGGTCTCTATCGTTATCATGCTTCTGCCCATCATCTTTCTCTATATTCTCAGCAAGGTTTTTCCTTTCTGGCTTGATGATGAACCGGCAGCAAAGAGGCAGCCTGTCTGAAGGCCGCCCTGCTCAACAATGGTTGCTTTGCACAGAACAAAAAAAATCCAAGAACAATACAAGATAAAAGGAGGGTAACGCGTTGAATACAAGGAGGTAAGATTGCAGATACGATTTGTCTGCTGGTAATTCCATGAGTGAATTGCATTATTAAGAGGCTCATATCAGGAGGAAACTGAATGAAACATTTGAAAAAAACATTTTGTATTGCGGTTCTTGGACTTTTTTTTGCCGGTTCAGCATTTGCAACGACTGAGCAGTCAAAAAATACCCAGGACGAGACTGTAAAGGCGATTAACGTAAAATGTGTGAACTGCCATTTAAAAGAAAACTCTTCACTGGTGAAACAATGGCAGCATTCGCCCCATGCCGCCGCCAAAGACGGCCAGATCGGCTGTTATAACTGTCATGCCGCCAATAAGGGTGAAGAGATCGGCTATGACCATGAAGGTGCTTTTATAAAGACCATCCTTTCTCCCCTGGACTGTAATTACTGCCATGAGCGTGAAGTAAAGGAAATGGTCAACTCGCACCATGCAACCGCAGGCGAGATTATGGCCTCTCTTGATAACGTGGTCGGTGAGGTTATCTGTTCCATGGAACCGACTAAGGCCGACGTTGTCAACGGATGCTGGCAGTGCCACGGCGGGATTATTAAAATAAAACGGGATAAGGACGGCAAGCCGCTCAAGAATGAGGCCAAAGCCGTCATGATCGACTATATGACCTGGCCCAACACCGGGATTGGCCGGATCAACCCTGATGGCTCCAAGGGATCCTGTATGGCCTGTCATTCGAAGCATTCCTTCCGGGCATCGGTGGCCCGTCAGCCGGAAAACTGCGGTAAGTGTCATCTTGGACCGGATCATCCACAAATTGAAATTTACAATGAGTCTAAGCATGGTATCGCCTATGCTTCGGCTGTTCGGGTAGCTGGTGCCAACGGTATGAATATCCTTAAAAACGGGACCTGGGTACTGGGCAAAGATTATTATACCGCGCCCACCTGTTCCACCTGTCATATGGGTGCCTATGTCAAGCTTGACGGGGGAATTGCTCCGAACACCCATAACGTTGGTGATCGTATTTCCTGGACCCTGCGTCCAAAGGTTTCCGTCAAGCTGAATCGCGCCATCTTCACCGATGGAACCGTGGCTGATATTCCCGGTGATATCGCTCCGCAGGTCGGCCAGAAGGCGACCTATAAAACCTTTATTGTCAAAGATGGTAAGTTTAAGAAGGTCAAGGCGGAAAAACAGGTGGCCAAGGTTCTGTCCTGGGAAGATCGGCGTAATAACATGAAGGGTGTCTGCAAATCCTGTCACAGCATGCAGCAGATTGATAACTTTTATACCCAGTTTGATTCCCTGGTAGTTACCTATAATGAAAAATTTGCCAAACCTGCCCAGAGCCTGTACAAGATGGCTATGAAGGACGGCCTGATTTACGGATCTACCTTTCATACCGAACTGGGTTGGATCTGGTGGGAGATCTGGCATCATGAAGGACGTCGTGCCCGGCACGGTGCAGCGATGAATGGTCCTGATTATACCCATTGGCATGGAATGTACGAAGTTGCCAAACATTTCTACTTCAAGTTTATACCGGAGCTGATGCGGCTTGCCGAGGAGAAAAACATGAAGGCCAAGTACGAGAAGGCTGTGAATGAGATTCTTGCCAGACCTGAACATCAGTGGTATAAAAAAGGCTTTGATGCCGAGACCATGAAGGCCATTAAGGCTGAGGCGGCTGAACGTTACGGAGATAAGAAGTAACAGCTTTTCGGACCGTTATTTAAAGCGAAACAGCGCCCCGGTTTCCTTTGTGGAAATCGGGGCCTTTTTTTTATAGAGAACGTATACACATGGAGTGTGAAAAAATGGGGTTACAACACAGGTTGATATTGCTTGTTGCCACGGTCATGCTGGTTATTATTGTTCCTTTTTCTGCCGGGGCGAAAGCAAGTGACACCCTCCTTGCCGACGTGATCTCCTTAAAACTGGGCATCGGGAATTACGTGATAGGAGAACAGCTTAATGCGGTTCAAAAAAAGATCGCCCTCCAGCACCCTGTGGAAGGGGCTTATGAGGGAACCTATAAATTTGTCGATAATGACCTTTATATTGTTGTCGATACTACGACCGACAGGGTGCTGGCTCTGTATAAGCGGAATAAGAAGGCGGATAAAAAGCAGTTGAAAGCGATGGTTGTTGAACTCATGGGGCTTTTCGGCGCCCCGACGACCATGGCCCATGACAAGATACTCTACTGGGCCTTTAACAGGCACGGTGCAGTCTCGGAAGAAGATTTTAACCGGGCTAAAGAGGCAAAGCAGACCCCGGGACTCGGTATTATTGCTACTGTAAAGCTCAACTCCGAGATGGAAATCACGCCTGACCCGGTGGAAGAAGAAAAAGCAGCGGCAGAGAAAAATCCCCCCACAACCGGAACCATCTACTTTATTGTTACCTCCGATCCCCTGGTGAAGGAATTTATGGCTGCCAGGCAGTAATATCATCGTAGAATCAAGGGGAGTTGTCGATTCTATTTTCCAGGGTTTGACTTTTTCCTCACACTCGGCTATATTTCTCCGGTTTTATAGGCTGTTGTCTTCCGTCTCGGAAAGAGGTCAGCCTTTTCTTTTATAATTACCTTTAATCAGGAGTTATTCATGGCCAGTGTGGTAGTGGTCGGCACCCAGTGGGGTGACGAAGGCAAGGGGAAGATAGTTGACCTTTTGACCCGGTATGCAGACTGTATTGTTCGTTTCCAGGGCGGTAACAATGCCGGCCATACCCTGGTGGTCGACGGAAAAAAATTCGTTTTTCATATAATCCCTTCAGGCATTCTCTATGAAGATAAGAGATGTATGATTGGAAACGGCGTGATCATTGATCCCGGTGTTCTGCTCGGCGAGATGGTTGAGTTAAAGACCAAGGGACTGCCGGTCACGCCCGATCGTCTGATTATCAGTGAAAATGCCCACCTTATCATGCCGTACCACCAGATGCTTGATCAGGCCCGTGAGGCCGCCCTGTCCAAGGGAAACAAGATCGGCACCACCGGGCGCGGAATCGGCCCCTGTTACATGGACAAGGTCGGCCGGGTCGGCATCAAGGCCGGTGATCTCCTTGATCCCGATCTGTTTTTTGATAAGCTGCAGGTCAATATTGAAGAAAAGAATTTTTATCTGACCAAACAGTATGGGGCGGCAGCCGCTTCCTTTGATGATATCAAAAAACAGTTTGAAGGCTTTGCCGAACAACTTGCACCCTATATCGGCAATGTTTCCATGGAACTCGATCGAGCCCGGCGCGATGGCCGCAATATTCTTTTCGAGGGTGCCCAGGGAACACAGCTTGATATTGATCACGGCACCTATCCCTTTGTAACCTCCTCCAATACTATTGCCGGTAATGCCTGTATCGGCTCCGGTTTTGGTCCGGCCCATATTGATGAAGTTATCGGGATCCTCAAGGCCTATACGACAAGGGTTGGAGAAGGACCTTTCCCCTCCGAACTTCCTGAAGGGGACATCGTTGGTGACGGGCTGCAGAAAAAAGGTGGAGAATTCGGTGCCACCACCGGACGCCGCCGTCGTTGCGGCTGGCTGGACATGGTGGTTGCAAACGATGCCGTGCGGTTAAATGGCTTGACCGGACTGGCAATCACCAAGCTTGATGTCCTTTCCGGCCAGCCTACCCTCAAAATCGGCCGCAAATATACGGTTGAAGGCGAGGAATACGACTGTATGCCGTGCAATATCCGCAAAACCGCGCTCGCTAAGCCGGTATATGAAGAGGTGGCCGGCTGGGATGAGGATATTTCCGGTGTTCGTGATTTTAACGAACTTCCGCAGAAGGCCAAAGATTATGTCAGACGCATTGAAGATATTTCAGGAATTGCGCCGGTTATTGTTTCAGTGGGGCCTGACCGTGAGGAAACTCTGCTGTTGCGCAATCCATTCGAAACCTCGAACTAACTAAAATTATTGGCATTTGTTTTTTTGGGCTTGTCATGTTCATTGAAATGATTACACAATACGTAACCACTTTATAGTGGGCCGGTAAAAAAAAAATAAATGTGCGGCAGGTCGGTACCTGCGAAGACACTACATGGAGAAGTTGACATATGGCTCGTATTACTGTTGAAGATTGCCTGGCAAAGGTAGGAGATGATAACCGATTTTCCCTGATTCATCTGGCTGTGGAACGTATCCGTCAGCATCGGAATGGAGAACCGTTTCTGGTTTCCGGCAAGAATAAGGAGATCGTCATGACCCTGCGGGAAATTGCCTCGGGTGAGGTGACCTTTGATAATATTTTTGAACTGCCTGAAAAACGGAAATCTCTAGAGACTGAACTTGTCAGTGGTGATGAAGACCCTGATGAATCTATCGAAAAGGCATAAGGGCAATATCCGCAGATACGGTCAGGGCGAGGTCCGACTAAATACTCTTCGTTTAAAGCGGTCGATTTTTGAGTAGTGTCCGTTTCGATCGTCTTCCTAAATTTTTGTGTTTTTTTATTCTCTCACAGGTTGTCAGTGTAAAGAAAAGTTATGAGTAAGTGTTATTATGAAGTTCTTGGGGTAACCCGAAATTCCAGTGGCGATGTAATAAAAAAATCATATCGTAAACTGGCCATGAAATATCATCCGGATCGCAACCCCGATGATGCCGAGGCCGAGGCCTGTTTTAAAGAGGCAGCCGAGGCCTATGAGGTTTTAAGTGATGCGAAGAAACGCCAGATATATGACACTTACGGCCATGAAGGCCTGAAAAATACCGGCTACAGCGGCCCGGGCAGCAGCGAGGATATCTTTTCCCATATGGGAGATATCTTCGGCGACCTGTTCGGGTTCGGCAACAGACGACAGCGCGACCCCAACGGACCGGTTCAGGGTGATGACCTTCGTTATGATCTTGAAATAGCCTTTATGGATGCAGTTCACGGGATTGAAAAAGAGGTTGAAATTACCAAAAAGGAGACCTGCTGGACCTGTGAAGGTTCAGGATCCCGCCCAGGACACAAGGCGCAGACCTGTCCCAGCTGTCGTGGCCGTGGTCAGGTTATTCGTTCCCAGGGTTTCTTTCAGGTCAGTTCCACCTGTCCACAGTGTCATGGAAGTGGGCAGATTATTGTTGAACCCTGTGCAGACTGCAACGGTGCCGGCCTTGTAAACCAATCCAAAAAGGTCAACCTGAAGATTCCGGCCGGAGTTGATAACGGCTCCAGAATGCGTCTTTCCGGCGAAGGTGAAGGCGGTCGAAGGGGAGGGCGGTCGGGGGATCTGTATGTGATAATCCATGTCCAGCCCCATGAATTTTTCCAGCGTGACGGCCAGACTATTTATCTGCAATACCCTCTCTCCATGGTCAGGGCGGCGCTTGGCTGTGAAATTGATGTGCCGACTATAGACGGTTCCGCAATGCTGAAAATTCCATCGGGAACGCAGTCTGCCCATCGTTTTACCCTGCGGGGTGAAGGTGTTGCCAGTTTGCGTGGGCGCGGCAGAGGTGATATGATTGTAGAGGTACTGGTCCAGACCCCGACTCAACTGACCAAGCGACAGAAGGAACTGCTCTGTGAGTTTGATGATCTCTGTTGTGAACAGGAAGAAGGATTTTTTTCTCGCCTTTTTCACGGTCATCTCGGCAAGCAGAAAAAGGAAGAAGTTCGCGAGGACTGAGCCATGCAAAAAAAAGAACCGGTCCTGACGCATTTTGACCATCTGGGCAATGCCCGGATGGTGGACGTCAGTGCAAAAGGTGAGACCGTGCGTCGGGCCTGTGCCAGAGGTGAAATTTCCATGTCTGCCCAGGCATATGATATGGTACGGGCCGGTTCGATTAAAAAGGGTGACGTGCTTGGTGTTGCCCGTATTGCCGGAATTATGGCGGCTAAAAGAGTCGACCAGCTGATTCCGCTCTGTCACCCGCTGGCCATAACCGGTATCGATATATTGTTTGCATTCTTGGATGGTAAACAGGCCATTGAAATTGAGGCAACTGTTGGCATAACCGGCAAGACCGGGGTCGAGATGGAGGCTTTGACCGCTGTTTCGGTAACTGCTCTGACCATCTATGATATGTGCAAGGCCGTTGACAAGGAAATGGTTATATCCGATATATATCTGCTTAAAAAGAGCGGAGGTAAAAGCGGTGATTTCTCAAGGGGAGGGGTGTAGCTTCCCTGTAGAATACAACAACAAGTATCCTGAGAGTGAGACAAAAAAAATAATTCGTCTGCAGGCGTTGTATTTGCCTGCGACATCGGGAAAAATAAACCCGGAACCCGGAACCCAGACCCCGGAATCTCTTATATAAACAGTTCACCGGAGAACGGTTATGAATGATAAGGAACTGCAGAAGTTAGGGAAGCAGCTTGAGGCTATGAAAAAAGACATCTATGCCGATGTCGAGCAAACTCTGACCGAGATGAATATACAGTCCGGCAACATTCCAGATCCCAATGATCGAGCCAGTGTTGAATCGGATCGGAGTTTTGAACTGCGTCTGCGTGGACGTGAGCAAAAACTGATGGAAAAAATAGATGAGGCTTTGAGTCGTATTGAAGACGGGACATACGGTGTCTGCGATGAATGTGGTGAAGACATTACCGTGAAAAGACTTGAGGCCCGTCCGGTGGCTAAATTCTGTATTGATTGCAAAACCAAGCAGGAACAACGTGAAAAGGAACAGGGGCGGTAGTCTTTATGCCTGAATTACGTAAGGATCCGATTCTCGGACGATGGATCATCATTGCCCAGGAACGCAGCAAACGTCCATCCGATTTTATAATTGATGATGTCCAGACCAAGGGTGGTTTCTGCCCTCTCTGTCCCGGCAATGAAAAGACCACTCCGAATGAAGTTCTGGTCTATGGCAGATCACCCGGGATGCCGAGAAATTCCAGTGACTGGAAACTGCGGGTGGTGCCGAATAAATACCCAGCTTTGGTGATTGAAGGTGAGTTGGATAAACAGGGCGAGGGCCTGTACGACCGCATGAACGGTATCGGTGCCCATGAGGTGATTATTGAAAGTCCCCGTCATGAAGATCGTTTTACCGATCTGCCCCATGACCAGATGATTCTCACCTTCAGGGCCTTTCGCGATCGAATCCGCGATCTGTCGCAGGATCCCCGGTTCCGGTATGTGATGGTCTTTAAAAATTTTGGTAAAGCTGCAGGGGCCTCTCTTGAGCATTCCCACTCCCAGCTGGTTGCCCTGCCGGTCCTGCCGCGGATGGTTGTCTCCGAACTTGAGGGCAGTCTGTCCTATTTCAAGTACAAGGATCGCTGTATATTCTGCGATATTATCCGCCAGGAAATTCAGCAGGACGTTCGTCTGGTCTGTGAGAATGATGATTTTGTTACCCTGACGCCCTTTGCTCCCAGAACGCCCTTTGAAATGTGGATTATGCCCCGTCGGCATAACTCATCCTATGTTGAGCAGGATGATCGCATGCTGTCCGCCCTGACTGATATTGCCTCGGAAACCCTGCGGCGTCTTGATGCATGTATTCCCGGAATACCATATAATTTTGTCTTACATACGCAACCGCTCAGATCCCAGCCGCTTGAACACTATCACTGGCATTTTGAGATCGTTCCCAAACTGACCAGTATAGCTGGTTTTGAATGGGGATCAGGTTTTTATATTAACCCCATGTCGCCCGAGGATGCCTGTCGATATCTTCGGGAGGTTGAGTTTTAGGAGGAATCAATGGCCGCAAAAAAAATACTCCTGGTTGATGATGAAGAGGGGATTCAACTGTTGTACCGGGAAGAATTTGAAGATGACGGGTATACCGTTGATTCTGCCTATAACGGCGAAGAAGCACTGGAAATTTTCAGGAAAACCCCACCTGATCTTGTTATTCTCGATATAAATATGCCGGGAATGAACGGTATCGAAGTGCTGCGGCAGATGAAAGAGATGAAGCCGGATTTGCCGGTTATTCTCAGCTCCGCCTATCAGGAATATAAACAGGATTTCGGAACCTGGGCCTCTGAGGAGTACATTGTGAAGTCAGCCAATATGGATGAGCTCAAGGCCGCTGTTCGAAAATATCTGGCCTGATTGCAGCTGATTTATCGAGTACCGCTATCGGAGAGTAACCGACTGTTTCGCACAAATGGCCGGATCTGTTGCATCAAGCGAACGATTGACGTTTTTCAGTCTGCCGGAAAGTTCTGTTTCTCAGCCTGTATCGGGAGTATTCATCCGTTATTTGCTGCGCTTTTTGCTTAAGTGCGTTTAACCAAGAGATCATTCGTGGATCATGGACAGGTGTACCGGGCCCACGATCCTTCCTGTTGACCGTCCATTCGTATCCTTTTTCGTACGGTAATGAAAGATATCCAGAGTCTGCGCGATAATCGGCGTATTAATATTCGTAAGGTCGGTGTGAAGACCATCTCCTATCCAATTACCGTATTGGACAGGGCAAAAAAGGTGCAGCAGACAGTGGCCACGGTCAATATGTACGTTAATCTGCCGCATAGCTTCAAAGGCACGCACATGAGCCGGTTTGTTGAGATTCTCAACCGGTTTCATGGTGATTTTAACCTGCAGGCCTTTCATCGTATTTTACAGGAGATGAAAGAAAAGCTGGAAGCGGAGGCGGCACATCTTGAAATCGAATTCCCTTACTTCCTACACCAGGAAGATGAGGGGAGTGACATCGGGGCCGACAGGTACATGTGTCGTATGCACGGTTCACTGCAGAAGGTCGATGATCTGGTTCTGGAAATTGATGTGCCCATAACCCCAGCCCGAAGGCAAGCCCCTGCCGGTGGTCTTCCCAGGTCAATGGGGCGTTGGGGTCAGGCTCGGGTCGCAGTTCGCTTTCATCGTTTCATCTGGATAGAGGAGTTGATCAGTCTGGTGGAAAACTCTCTGGCTGAGTCTTCCGGGCCGCCAGAATCCGTTGAATCAGTTTCTCACCTTATTGGAACAGTACTTGCCGAACATTCGGCCATCAGCTGGTATAAGGTGGTGGTTGAAAATCTGGCCCACGGATATTCTACTTTTTCGTCGGTGTCGGAAGACGGAATGGGCCGGCAACACTGAAATCCGGACCAGAAAAAATGTAAAAGTTCACCAGCACCCCATCTTCGTCCGATC
>VAPK010689906.1_pt1 | contig 10706 bp, 13 predicted proteins | sample 3395031 | NCBI WGS metagenome assembly VAPK01 (sample SAMN08290443, study PRJNA428436) | hydrothermal vent metagenome | isolation source: Deep-sea hydrothermal vent chimney 1 | place: Pacific Ocean: Juan De Fuca Ridge
ATCGAAGATGGTGAAACCAGCAAAGTCATCAATGGCACTAACCGACTTAGCACCAACCCAGCAGGTGATCTAGTAATTACAGCAGAGAAAGCCACGCAAGCCAATAACAAACAAGACCAAGATTACCAGCAACTGGCACAAACCTTTGCAGAAACGATTACGCAAAGATCACAAAATAGAGATTTAAATAATCAACAACAAACGACACTAAGCGACAGTCTTAGTTTTTATCATGCTGCGGCAACCCAATTACCTGAGCCTATTGTTAAGCAAATAGGTAATAATCTCTTCAATGAAATTAGAGCTGGCAGGCCTTTACAGCTAACTGCTAATCAATCGTTAGATTTTAGTGAGGCAAACAATCAAGTGATTGATGATGTTGAGCTGTAAAAATTAAAGAGCGGTATTTCTATTATGTTATTAGTGGGTGATTTTATATAGATAAAACGTTAAAATACTGGCAAATATAAAAAAACCGTACTATTTAATCGTTGAGTTTAGGAAAATTACATGGCAAAAGATAAAACCCCAGCAACTAAGAAACCAACTGCAGCAAAGAAAGCCGCACCAGAAGCACAAGAGAACCAACAGGCAGGATTTGCAATTGAAAAACTTTTTATTAAAGATGCTTCAATTGAAGTACCAAATGCCCCGCAAATTTTTACAGAACGTACAGCGCCTCAAGTTAATGTAGAACTTGGCAATAATGCACAAAAACTTGATGAGGGTGTTTATGAGGTCGCTATTAAAGTGACAGTGACGGCCAAAATAGAGGAAAAAACAGCATTTTTGGTTGAGGTGGTGCAAGCTGGCATTTTTGCAGTTCGCAATGTGCCTGAAGAGAACTTGGAAATTATCGCTGCAGTGACGTGCCCTAATATTCTTTTCCCATATGCTAGAGAAGCTATTTCAGATATGGTGACACGTGCTGGTTTCGCGCCAGTATTGTTAAACCCAATTAACTTTGAAGCATTGTATGCACAACAGCAGCAACAAAATGCTGAAAAAGCAGGTGCACCAAACTAGTTATTTACTAGCTACGATGACACGTTTATTGAAAACAACTATTAACCCGAGCTTGGCGTTGCTGTGCTTGGGTTTTTGTTTATGTTTTGTAGGTTTTGCGCAAGCGCTCGAGTTTCGTTCAATTGCATCGTCTAAAGCTATTATGCTAGATGCCCCCTCATTAGAGGCAAAAAAGATTTACATTTTAAGCCAAGGTTATCCAGTTGAGGTGATTGTTAATTTGGATACGTGGGTTAAAGTGCGTGATCAGCAGGGTGGCTTGAGTTGGGTAGAAAGCAAGCACCTTACTAATAAGCGTATGTTACTTGTGACAGGAGAAGCAGAAATAAAGTCAAAAGGCGATAGCAGCGCAGAACTATTGGCTTCTGTTGAGCATGGCGTTGTTTTAGAATTGTTATCGTCTGCGATTAAAAATGGTTGGGTTAAAGTGAAGCACCGCGATGGTCTTACAGGCTATATTCAAAGCCATTTGGTTTGGGGGCTTAATTGACTAAAGTAGCTGTATTAGGCGCAGGCGCTTGGGGTACTGCGCTTGCGATGCATATAAGCCAGCAGCATGATGTAACGCTTTGGGGAAGAAATGCAGGGCATGTTTCGGGAATGCAAAAAGCGCGTGCAAACCCAGCTTATCTTGGTGATTTTCAGTTTAGAGATAACTTACAGGTAGAAGGCGATTTGGCTACGGCGATTGATGGTGCAGATTTGATTTTGTCTGTCGTGCCTACAGCTGGTTTTCGTGACATTTTAAAAGATTTAAAAAAACTAGGTTCTTCGCAAGACCTTATTTGGGCACATAAAGGTTTAGAGCCAGAAACAGCTAAATTACCGCACGAAGTAGCAATAGAAGAGCTGGGAGTGCAACAAAAGTGGGGTGCTTTATCTGGTCCAAGTTTTGCAGCTGAGTTAGTCCGTAGTTTGCCTACAGCCGTTACGCTAGCAGCTAATGATGCTGAATTTGCATTGCAAGCGGCTAGTCTTGTTCATGGTGGTTCTTTACGGGTATATAACAGTACTGATGTTATCGGTGTTTCTGTTGGTGGTGCAATTAAGAATGTAATGGCGATAGCCGCTGGCATATCAGATGGTATGGGCTTTGGTAATAATGCGCGCGCAGCGATGATAACTAGAGGTTTAGCAGAAATGACGCGTTTTGGTGTGGCTCTAGGCGCTAAACCTGAAACCTTTATGGGGCTTGCAGGCGCAGGTGATTTAATTTTGACCTGTACAGGTCAATATTCAAGAAATAGAGAAGTGGGTCTGCAATTGGCTAGTGGAAAAAAACTTGAGGATGTTTTAAAGGGCTTAGGTCATGTGGCAGAAGGCGTTAATACAGCGCGCGAGGTGATGCGACGTGCTGATGATATTGATGTAGATATGCCCATTACTTTTGAGGTCAATCAAGCGTTATCTAATGGAAAGTCAGCTAGGGATGCGGTGATGGACCTGCTAGGTCGTCAGCAAAAAGCAGAAGCTATTTAATCTTATGCCAGCATTATTTTCTGCGGTCACTTTTCATTGCTCGTAGCTCTTCAATGTCACCTATTTGTTGTCTAGCAACATGTAAGGAAGTTCTGCGGTCTTCTCTGCGGCGGTCATCATATTTAAGAAACTTGCACTGGCAATTTTGATTACAGGCCGGTAGTGGCAATGCAGGTGCTTCGTTCATGAGCATGGGTGTATCGCCATGATTTTTTGCTGCTTGGCAAGCATTCCTACCTTGTTTGATGATGACACTTCTAAATTTTGTGTGTGTGCTATCTGTTTGTTGGCTATTTAAAGTGCTACCTTTAGTTTTAGAAGGTTGTATTCTAATAAAATAATAACTGATAGCCACTAGTACTAACGATATGATTATGATGCTCATCGTGGACTCTCTCTTTAAATTGGTATTTAATTAGCTTTAATAGGCAAGTATCAAGCCATAAAATTTATTATATCCCATTAATAAAGTTTTCCTGCCGCCATGCTTCATATAACAACACAGCGGCTGAATTGGATAAGTTTAGGCTGCGACTATCAGCGAGCATAGGCAAGCGTATGCGATGTTCGGGAGGGAATTCATCACGTATTGTTTCTGGTAGACCTCGTGTTTCTGGCCCAAATATAAACACGTCATCTGCCTTATATTGAATGTCGCTATATCGTGTGCTGCCTTTAGTGGTAATGGCAAACAACCGTTTCCCTGCTAGTGTAGTTTTGCATTCATGCCAATTCTCGTACACTTTTAGGGTGGAAAATTCATGGTAATCCAAGCCAGCGCGCCTTAATTGTTTGTCTTCTAGTTTAAATCCTAATGGTTTTACCAAATGCAATGTTGCACCGGTATTGGCGCATAGGCGGATAATATTGCCTGTGTTAGGTGGTATTTCAGGTTCGAAAAGGACGATATGGAACATTTAATTTGGTGAAAGTGTTCTAGCAATTACCCAGCATTCTACATGAGCGGCATCTGCTTTTTTTAAAGTTTTAGCTAATTCATTTAAGCTGGCACCTGTCGTCATGACATCATCGATGATTGCAATATGTAGTCCTGATAGGGTTTGATTAACTTGAAAGGCATTGCGAATATTTTTGGCCCGTGCTTTTAGTGGCAAGCTCGCTTGTGGTAGTGTATTTTTGGTTCTGACGACTGCTTTGTAATTTAATTGGGGTGGTTGTGCTAATACTTTCGCAATTTCTAATGCCTGGTTAAAGCCACGCTCTTTTAGTCGCGCAGGGTGCATTGGCATGGGTATGATTAAATCTACCGTTGATAAATCTATTTTTTGTGCGAGCAATTGTCCAAATACTTGGCTTAGTTGTATTTGGCTGCCATATTTATAGCGATGCATCATGGTGTTAATTGGAAAGTCATAAGTGAATATTGCGCGTGTTTGATCAAAGCTTGGTTTTGAGCTTAAACAGCTACCGCATATCATGCTATCTGAATAAAGCCCACATTGTGCACAACTTTGTGGGGACACGTATGGTAAATCAGCTAGGCAGTCGTGACATATGCCGATATCCTTAGCTTTGCTAGCCGAGCAAAGCAAACAATTTTGTTTGAATACCAAGCCTAGTAAACGCTTGAAATTTAACGAGTGATTATTTTTTAACCAGTTGTTCATTATTATTGTTAATTATGCTTTACAGTGTGTAATTAATTGATTAATATAAAATAAACACGACTCAAAAGGTGCAATATGCTTGATAATTTTGAAAAAGAAAAGCAAGAGGCTTCTACAAACAGAGCTATTATAAACACGGATAGTTTAAAAGGTGAAAAATTAACCAACGACGTTGGTGTCGTTAATCGTTGGCGTATCGATGACATTGTCGCTTTGTACGAATTACCATTTAACGATTTAATCCAACAAGCACATGCTGTTCACCGTGAGAATTTTGACCCAAATGCGGTGCAAGTAAGCACGCTGTTATCGATTAAAACAGGTGGCTGTAGTGAAGATTGTGGCTATTGTCCACAAGCTGCACGCTATCATACGGATGTTGAAAATGAGCCTATGATGCCTTTAGATGAGGTGCTTAAAGCCGCGCAAGTGGCTAAAGATAGCGGAGCTAGCCGGTTTTGCATGGGCGCAGCTTGGCGTAGTCCGAAACAGAGAGATTTAGAACCTGTACTTAAGATGATTGCTGAGGTAAAAGCAATGGGTTTAGAGACCTGCGCGACGTTAGGCATGCTTAAGGATGGTATGGCTGACCAATTAAAAGAGGCGGGTTTAGACTATTACAATCATAATTTGGATACTGCACCTGAGTTTTATGGTGATGTGATTAGTACACGGACTTATCAAGACCGTTTAGATACCTTAGATAGCGTACGTGGTGCCGATATTAATGTGTGTAGTGGCGGTATCATTGGTATGGGTGAATCACGCAAGCAACGGGCAGGTTTATTAGCGCAATTTGCCAACATGGAGCGCCCACCTGAAAGTGTGCCCATTAACTTATTAACGCAAGTTGAAGGTACACCGCTACATGGTATCGAAGCGCTTGATTCATTTGAGTTTGTGCGCACGATTGCAGCAGCACGCATTACCATGCCCAAGAGTTTTGTACGGTTGTCAGCTGGCCGCCAAAGTATGCATGAAGGCATACAAGCGCTTTGCTTTATGGCCGGTGCAAATAGCATTTTTTATGGTGAGAAATTACTGACAACTGGAAACCCTGAAGCCGAGACAGATAAAAAGCTATTTGCCAAATTAGGCCTTCACGCGATCTAAATGCTGGCCGCGTTACAAACAGCTTTAGATAAGCGTGAAGATGACGGCTTGTTACGGCAAAGGCGTTTATTAGATTCACCGCAAGCGGAACATATTGTTACTAACGATCAGCAATATCTATCATTTTGTAGCAATGATTATCTAGGTTTGGCGAATCACCCCAAGCTAATCGCGGCGATGCAAAAGGCTGCGGGTGAATCAGGTGTAGGAAGCGGCGCATCAAATCTCATTACTGGTCATCACCGTTATCATGATGCCTTAGAAAAGCAGTTAGCAAGCTTTGTCGAGTTACCATCTGCATTATTATTTTCTACAGGCTATATGGCCAATATTGGTGTATTGGCTGCGTTAGCTGGCCGTGGTGATGCTATTTTTGCTGATAAGCTTAACCACGCTTGTTTAAATGACGGTAGTTATTATTCATTGGCAGAATTTAATCGTTTCCCACATAACGATGTGAATGCATTAGAAGCCTTACTGAAAGCCAGCAAAGCAAAGCGTAAATTAATTGCGGTGGATGCTGTTTTTAGTATGGATGGGGATATCGCACCTTTAAAAGCATATTTAGCCCTGTGCGAACAATATGATGCTTATTTATATGTTGATGATGCGCATGGCTTCGGTGTGTTGGGTGAGCATGGGCAAGGCTCCCTAAATCATTTAAATTTACAGTCACCACGTATTATGATGATGGCAACGCTAGGTAAAGCGGCAGGCGTCGCGGGGGCTTTTGTGGCGGGGCAGTCTGTGGTGATTGATTATCTTATTCAAACAGCCAAGAGCTATGTGTATAGTACGCCGGCGCCACCTGCTTTATCTGCGACCCTAACGGAATCAATTAAATTGATCGCGCAGGGCGACGATTTACGGTTGCATTTACGACATTTAATAGCTGTGCTGAAAACTAATATTAAGTGTAAAAAATGGCAATTAATGCCATCAGAAACGCCTGTGCAGCCATTGCTAGTGGGTAGCAATCACAATGCGGTAAAGCTAAGTGAGCACTTACAATCAAAAGGTATTTTAGTGCCTGCTATACGTCCACCAACGGTGCCTGTTAACACAGCACGTTTGCGTATTTCATTATCAGCTGCACATACTGAAAGTGATGTATTACAATTGGCAAAAATGATTAACGAAGCAGAAGGTGAATTAGCATGACATGTCACGTTGAAATTATAGGGCAAGGCAAACCGTTGGTAATGCTGCACGGATGGGGGATGCATAGTGGCGTTTGGCAGTCTCTAGTCGACCGTATGTCAAAAAGCTATATGCTGTACTTGATTGATTTGCCGGGTATGGGCTATAGCCAACCGATTGAACACGCACATTTATACAGCATGGCGAATGAAGTGGCAGAGGTGATGCCTGGCGTGACTGATTTGCTAGGTTGGTCACTGGGGGGCTTGGTGGCACAAAGTATTGCTGTAAGCCAACCAGAACGGGTGCGGCGTTTAGTGTTGGTGGGGTCAACACCATGCTTTATCAATAAGCCTGATTGGCCCTTGGCTATTAGTGAACAACACTTTAATGATTTCGCACAAAGTATTAATGCGGATTATAAGCAAGCCATGATACGTTTTTTGACTTTGCAGTGTATGAAAGCAAAAGATGCACGCCAAACGGTTAAGCAGTTGCGGCTAAGTTTAGAACAAAAGCCGATGCCTTCACAAACGGCATTGCATGACACCTTAGAGATTTTGTTAGAAACTGATTTGCGTGATGTTGTTGCCAGTATTAACAAGCCGACCTTATTAATACATGGTGACCGCGATACTTTGGCGCCCGTACAAGCGGCACATTGGATGATGGGGCATTTGCCAAAAGGTTTTTTACGTGTGATTTCAGGCTCAGCACATGCACCATTTTTATCACATAGTGAACAATTTATTGAATCATTAGCGTTGTTCTTAGAACCTGACGCCTAAGATGGATGTTTATACCATCGACAAAGCACGTGTACGTGCCTCTTTTGATCGTGCGGCCACACGCTATGATGCCGCGGCTATTTTACAAAACCAAGTACGCTTAGCAATGCTGCAGCGTTTAGATTTAATTAAAATTTCTCCCAAAATAATTTTGGATGCAGGCTGTGGCACTGGTCGCGCTAGTTTTACACTACAAAAACGCTTTAAAAAAGCGCAAGTAATTTCGCTCGATTTTTCGATGGCGATGCTAAATAATATGCATACCAAACAATCGCTTATTAACAAGATTCTAGGTAAAAAGAGTCTGATATGCGCAGATATAGAGCAACTACCTGTTGCAGGTAATAGCATTGATTTTTTTTGGACGAATCTTGCGCTGCAGTGGTGTAATGATTTAGATCAAACCTTTACTGAAGTCATGCGCGTATTACAACCTGATAGTTTATTTATGTTTAGTACGTTTGGCCCTGATACATTAAAAGAGCTACGTGCAGCTAGTGGCAATAATAATACGCATGTCAGTCGATTTATTGATATGCACGATATTGGCGATGCCCTCACCAGAGCAGGTTTTAATGCACCCGTCTTGGATGTTGAGCACTACACCCTCACTTATGATAATGTGAAAGGTGTAATGATGGATTTAAAAACGATTGGTGCTAATAATGCAACGGATGGCAGGGCTAAGACTCTGAAAGGTAAAGGTTTTTTAAAAAACCTAACTGCGCAATATGAGCAGTTTCGCCAACAAGACGGCAAGTTGCCAGCTACTTTCGAGGTGGTATTTGGGCATGCATGGGCACCAGCCTCTAAACTGAATATCAATTTAGAACAGGGCGTCGCCCCCATTAATTTTAGGCCTAGAAACTAGGCGCTAATCAATTCTAAAAACCCATTTAATATTAATCGTCCAATATAAACCATCTAATATAAGCTATGCAAAAAGCATTCTTCATTACTGGCACAGATACCGATGTAGGTAAAACCCATGTGGCTTGTCAGTTGATTCAGCAATATGTTGCAAGCGGATTAAAAGTCATTGGTATGAAGCCTGTTGCAGCAGGTTGTGATTTTGTGGACGGTGAATGGGTTAATGAAGATGTACAAAAACTAACTGCTGCTAGTAATGTTAAAGCGGCAAAAGAGCTAATTAACCCTTATTGCTTTAACGACTATATCGCGCCACATTTAGCCGCTGAAAGAGCGGGTGTAACCATTCAGATAGCCAAAATAAAACAAGCTTACGATGAGCTAACCACAATGGCAGATGCAGTGATAGTAGAAGGCGCTGGTGGTTTTTTAGTGCCGCTGAATAGCCAAGTAAGCTTGGCTGACTTGGCCGAAGCCTTAGCAACACCTGTCGTATTAGTTGTTGGTATGCGCTTAGGCTGTATTAACCACACTTTACTCACGGTAGAAGCAATCAAAGCGCGACACTTGACGCTGCATGGCTGGGTGGCAAATTATATTGACCCTGAGATGGGTTTTCTGCAAGAGAATGTGCAAACGATTACGGAGCAACTTGACTCACCACCACTATTTGAGTCTAAATGGATTAGATAGCTTTTTAGTAATACAGCGAGCCTTGCAACCAAGGCCTAGCAGTGAGATAAGTTAGGTTTTGGATTTTGCAAACGATGAGGGGTTTTGTAGTTCATCTGCAAGAAGGGCTATTTCATATAAAAGTTCAGCTAATTCCTTGTACGTGAGTTTGTGCAGCCTAGTATTAAAGCCTAAGTTGCTAAGCCACATTGGAACTGTATCTTCATTTGTATTTCTACCAAAATGCTTAATTGTGTTTGCGATTTCGCAAACCCTTTGCGGAGGCGTCCCGTCTTTTCCGCTATATACCAAGCTACCCTTATATTCCTTATTCATTTTATTCATTACTTCGACGAATATTTGGAGGTTGAGTAGGCACGACTCCCAGCGAGCTAATGCACGAAAATACACACGTATTGCTGGATTGTCCGCGCTGCCTAATGCGAGACATTCATTTGTGAGACTTTTAGCTTCTTCATAGTCCGCAAAGGCAACTTGTGCCCTGTATAGTAAATTTATATCATACTGGTGAAACTTGCTATTGTAGTCGCCATTTAAAAATATTGAGTTATAGAAATGGTTCCTGAGCCAATGTTGTGCTTGTGAGTGTCGCATAGAAATATCTGGCGCATCGCAGGCTGTGAATTTGGAAATGTCTGGCGCAAGATAACGGTTAAGAATGTTAGGGTTAAATTGAACCATGCTTGGGTGATTAGTAGTTATATTTGCAGAGTTATAGTGTTAGGATTGATATATCTGGTGTTCAATAATGTATGCAGCAACTACATCTGGTAATAAATAACGTACAGACTTGCCATACTGTAACAAGTGCCTAATATGCGTTGAGCTGATATCTTGTGCTGTGATTTGTTGCATAGTAATAAAGCCAGCATTTTCACTACTTAAATCTGCATGCTGTTCGGTGTAATGGTCTCTCAGTAAAGCTTCTAGCTCGCTAGGTAGTTTGTTTTGTGGCTCTAAGCTAGGTCTTTGTACTAATACAATATGCGCGTAGTCTAATAACGTCTGCCAGCGGTGCCATGTGTTAAATTTAATAAAGGCATCACTGCCCATGATTAAACACAGTGCAGTTTCGCCGCCTAATGATTCGCTTAAGTCAATCAGCGTATCAATGGTGTAAGAGGTGCCTTTTCTTTTCAGTTCGCAGTCATCTAAAGAAAATTGTGGGTTATTTTCAATGGCAATTTTTACCATAGCCGCTCGGTGCTCTGCTGACACCGTGACACTGTCTTTATGTGGTGGGTTAGCTGAAGGAATAAATTTTACTTCATCCAAAGCGAGTGCATCGGCCACCTCTTGCGCCATGCGCAGGTGGCCATAGTGGATGGGGTTAAACGTACCGCCTAAAATTCCAACTAGTTTCATTATTTTAAATACTTACCCGAAAATTAAATGCAGTTTCTGGAAGGTAGTGCAAGGCGCACGGAACACAGAAGCCGAGATAGTGCCAAGTTGTACAGCGAGGCTTCGAGTACCGTGCAACGCAGTCAATGCGAACCAGAAATGCATTTTAAGTACGGATATGGCCATCACCAAGTACGACATATTTAAGCGATGTTAAGCCTTCTAAACCAACTGGACCTCGAGCATGTAGTTTGTCGGTAGAGATGCCAATTTCAGCCCCTAAGCCATACTCAAAACCATCGGCAAAGCGGGTTGAGGCATTCACCATGACGCTGCTAGAGTCTACTTCGCGCAGAAACTGACGAGATTTTGTGTAGTTCTCGGTTACGATGGATTCTGTATGTTGCGAGGAGTGTTGGTTGATGTGATCAATGGCTTCAACTAAACCATCCACCACTTTGCAAGAAATAATGGCATCTAAATATTCAGTATAAAAATCTTCATCAGTTGCTGTTTTAGCCTCTTTAATCAGTGCGCATGTTTCCGCACAGCCGCGTATTTCTACCCCATTTTCTATCAGCATTTTGCCTAGTTTAGGTAGCAAGTCTTTGGCGACTGAACGTGC
>VAPK010230362.1_pt1 | contig 10704 bp, 10 predicted proteins | sample 3395031 | NCBI WGS metagenome assembly VAPK01 (sample SAMN08290443, study PRJNA428436) | hydrothermal vent metagenome | isolation source: Deep-sea hydrothermal vent chimney 1 | place: Pacific Ocean: Juan De Fuca Ridge
GATGCTGATGGAGTTGTCGTAGTAGCTGTAGTAGTTGGCGTCATCTGCGGCTCCTCCTCCGAAGAGGACGGCAATGCCAAGGATGATGATCGCAGGCAAATAGCTGATGACAACAGTGAGAACGGGGACGATTTTGTGGCGAGCCTTACGCCCCAGTCCAAGCGAGGCCCGCAAGGAATGCACGATGAGTGAGCGCAGAGCACCCTTGAGCCCTGTTCGCTCTCCCGAATAGGTCCGATAGCCCTGGTCGAAAATCTGGGCGTCACTCATCCGAGCTGCTCCAGGAAGACATCTTCGAGCGTGAGCGAGCGTGGCCCAAGTCTGACAATGCCAATGTCGGCGCTAACGCAAGCGTCACGGGCAAGATCAAACACGGACTCATCCGCACCCTCGACGGTAATGCGTCGCGCTCTGGCCGAAGCCGTTAGTCCGTGATGCCGGAAGTAGTTGAGGACCCAGTCGATCTGGTCCTGGTTGGCTTCGAGTTCCATGACAACGCCAGTAGTTCCCGTGTCGCGCAGATCGTCAAGCCTTCCCGCCGCTAGCGTCACTCCATTGCCGACAATGACGACGCTGTCGCAGATCTTCTCAACCTCATCCAAGAGATGGGATGACAAGATGACATTGATGCCAATCCCAGTTGAGACGTGCTTGATGAGATCGAGCATGAGGTCGCGCTGCACGGGGTCTAAGCCATCGGTTGGCTCATCCAACAGGATCAGGTTGGGGTCATGAGCAATGGCCTGGGCGAGCTTGACTCGCTGCCGCTGGCCGGTACTCATGGTGCCCATGGGTCGGAATCGTTCTTCGCCCAAATCGACCAGCCAGAGGGCATCGCTGGAGCGGGCCGCAGCCTCATCCCGAGGTAGCCCATGCAGCTCGGCCACATGGCGGACAAAGTCAACGGCGGGCATGTCGGGAGGAAGGGTGTGGTGCTCGGGGGCATAGCCAAGGCGCTCTCGGACTGACGCACCGGCAGTCCACGGGTCCTGACCGAGCACCTGCAATGAGCCGCTTGTTGGTGCATGTAAGCCAATAATCATGCCGAGCATGGTGGTTTTGCCTGCACCGTTGGCCCCAAGAAGGCCGGTGACGCCTGGTTCGATATCGAAACTGACGTCGCTGAGTGCGGAGAATTGGCCGTAGTTCTTGGAGATATTTCGGGCGGAGACCAATGGCACTCGGACAGTGTGTCATCTCAGGTTCCGATATTGGTGACAGCCCGGCACAATGGTCGGCCCAATGGCCAGCAAGAAGCTTCGATTGCGACCTTGGCAGCGGCGGGCTCTTGATGTGTATGAGTCCGACGACAAGCCCGATTTCCTTGCTGTTGCCACTCCTGGTGCAGGCAAGACGACGTTCGCGCTCACAGCCGCCCGCCTGACCTTGCCTCGACTCTCAGGCCGTCTGGTCATTGTTGCCCCAACCCGACATCTGAAAGAACAGTGGGCCGACGCGGCCGAGCAATTCAATCTCCATCTGGATCCGGACTGGTCACCGGCTGATGGCCTGCCAAGTGACGTGCATGGTGTCGTCACCACCTATCAACAAATCGGCGGCTCGCCTGAGGCGATCATCCCCTTTGCCAATGGTGGTTTTGTCATCCTGGATGAGATACACCACGCGGGGGACGAGCGAAGCTGGGGTGAGGGCGTCCGAACTGCGTTTGCCGGAGCAGCCAGGCGCTTGGCCCTTTCGGGAACACCGTTTCGAAGTGACACCTTGGCCATCCCGTTTGTGACCTATGAGAACCAACAGGTCGTTCCCGATATTGAATATGGCTATGGCGATGCCATGGCCGATGGCAAGGTTGTCCGCCCCGTGTTCTTTCCCCGATTTGGCGGCCATATGGAGTGGATGGCTCCGGACGGCGCTGAATTGGCGGCTTCCTTCGATGATGCGTTGGCTCGGACCCAGGCCAACCAGCGTTTGCGGGCTGCGTTGAGTCTGGAAGGAGAGTGGATCCCGACGGTCATTGGTCATGCCCAGAAGGAACTGATGAAGATCCGTCAAACCCACCCAGAAGCGGGTGGCCTGATCATCGCCATGGACCAGGCCCATGCGTGGGCCATCGCCGAACTGCTTCGTACCCGCTTTCGGGTGAACCCGATGGTTGCGGTATCGGAAGATCCGAATGCTTCGGAGAAGATCACCAAGTTCGCTGCCGGCAATTCGCCTTGGATCGTTGCCGTTCGCATGATCTCCGAAGGAGTCGATATTCCGCGCCTTCGGGTGGCCGTTTACGCCACGACAACAACAACCGAGCTTTTCTTTCGCCAGGCGGTTGGCCGCATTGTTCGCTACACCAAGGGCCGTGGTCGCCAGCGGGCCTATATGTTCATGCCCGATGACGTTCGTCTGCGTTCATATGGCATGGCGATTGCCGAATCTCGCCGCCACAGCCTCAAGAAGAAAGAGGTCGAAGAAGGCGACTTCGCCCAAGATGACGAGGCTCTGGACTCCTTGACCGGCGAGGCCGAGCAGATGTCACTGTTTGCGGTACTTTCTGCCACCGCGACTGACTTGGAAGATGGCGAGGACATCTTTGCTGTGGACCCAGATGACCCTGATGGCCTTGGTTTTGATCCCGACCTGGCCGAAGCAGAAGAGAACGCTGATAGTGATCCACTTCTGGAGATCGACCTCGCCGCACTCCCACCGGTGGCCGAGGGGACCTTTCTTGGCCGCCGTGATCGACGCGAACGCGACCGGTTGCGGGACCTGAACGCTGAACTGGCCAGAGACCTATCAGTGAAGACGGGGAAGTCCCACGCCACAATCAACTTCGAACTCAATCGACTTTCTGGCGTATCGAAGGTGTCGGCGGCCACAGTGGAACAACTGGATCGACGGGCCAGGGCCGCAGAGACATGGCTTGGTCGTGACGCCAAGATCCGAAATATGAAACGATTCGTCTAGCCAGTCCGTCAATTCGGCCGACGCGTACCCTTGCACTCACCGGCCGTTTTGGTGGCTGTATTGCTAGCCTTGCCGCCCAATTGTCTTGGCCAAGAAGTCTCGGGTTCGTTCCCATGCTAGGGCAGCGGCTTCTGGGTCATGATTGGCTCCGTCTTCGAAGAACCAATGCTCGGCGCCTTCATAGAGGTGGAAATCGGTCTCGTTTTCTCCCATGCGGATGAATGCTTCGGTCGTTACCCGATCGTCTTCACTGACCATATGGTCATCCGATGCGTAGTGCCCCTGATAGGAGGCAGTTGAGTCGTCGAAGTCGATGGACTGGGAACCATAGAAGGAAACGACGGCTCCAACCGCATGAGGGAGTTTGGTTGAAACCCACAAGGCCAAAGAGGCGCCCATGGAAAAGCCAATCACAGCAATCGGCTTGTTGGCATCAGCTGATGCGGCCCGAGTGGTGTGGGCCGAGGACATCACTAGGCCGGACAGCTTGTTGGCGTCAGCGGCAGCCAAGGCAGCTTCGCCCTCCTCTTCGTTGCTTGGGTGCTCGCCGTTGAACAGGTCCGGGGCCAGAACTGTGTAACCCTCAGCGGCAACTCGCCGACAGAATTCGCGAGTCCAGTCATTGAGGCCCCACCACGAGTGTAAGACCAAGACGCCTGGCCCTTCACCGTCCCCGGGGGGAGAAACCAGGAAGGCTTCCCCGGCGCGATCATTGGTAAATGGGGAGGACTCATCAGCCATCGCTGCACCCTATCTGACCGCTCCAAATGCGCCTGTCGAATCGGTCTCTGATGGCTCTGGATTGATCACTGATTGAGTCGTATGTGGCCTTGGGCTGATTCTTCTCTACCCTTATCCGAATGACCGGCCCTCTCCAATGGCTGCGCGCCAGTTGGGACTTCGTGTTCGAGGTTGGGAAGCGCTGGTACTACGGTGGTATTGGCGATCTTGCGGCCGGGGTGACCTTCTGGATTCTGCTGACCCTGCCTGCTGCAATCTTGGCCATGGTTTCTGCTCTTGGCTCGCTCCAAGGCATTGTTGGGGAGAATCTCAGCCAAGAGATCGAAGACGATGTCATTCGCTTTATTGAGAAGGTATTTAGTACCGAAGCTGGCTCGGTGTCAGACACGGTGGCTTCGCTCTTTGACCGCCAAGCCGGTGGCTTGCTCACCTTCTCACTCGCGGTCTCGTTCTGGACTATCAGCCGCGGCTTTTCTGGCCTCATTCGTGCTTTGGACGATGTCTACAAGGTCGAGGATGGACGGGCCTGGTACGTCACCCGCTTTGTTGGCTTGGTTCTGGGACTTGGCAGCATGTTGATCTCAGTCCCGATCGTCCTGCTTGAGTTCTTTGTCTGGTCCAAGGTTCCAAATGGGGCACTCGAAGAGGTTTTGCGATCCTTGTCCGCGGTGCTCATCCTGGTGACGTGGGCTTCCATGATTTTCCACTTCGGTTCGTCCGTGCGGACAAAATGGCGCTGGGATCTTCCGGGAGCCATTGTTGCTGCCAGTTTCTGGTGGGGTCTCACCAATTTGTTCCAGTACTACGTTCGCTTGTCCAGTGGATCCAACCAGGTCCTGACCACCATTGGTGCCTTCCTGCTGGCGCTGACCTGGGTCTGGCTGGCGGCACAGGTTCTGCTGATTGGCGCGGCGGTGAACAATTTGCTGGGTGAGCGACTTGGTCTTGATCGACACAAGCGGGAGATGAAGATGATTCCCGAGGTGATCATGCGAACTGGTGAGATGCGCAAGATCGTTATCGGCGGCGACTCACCGAATCCGCCGACTCGACAGCGCCGCTAGCTCTGTCCGGAGCAAAACGAGGTTCACGTTGGGTTTGCTTTGTTTGTCCGCCTTGGATCAAGGTGGGAGGGTGACAGCAACGAACGAGGATTGATGATGCTGACCTTTCGACCGCTGACGGCGGCGCTCGGAGCAGAAGTTGATGGGCTGGATATGGCCAATGTCGACGATGAAACAGTCGCTGAGTTGAGGGCGGGCTGGTTGCGACACAAGGTCTTGGTCATTCGGGATCAGGACATTTCTGTCGTTGAACACATTGCTTTTGGCCGACGGTTCGGGGAGCTCGAGATTCATCCCTTCGCCAAAGGAATTCATGAACATCCGGAAATCGTACGGATTCATTCAACCGCCGAAAAGCAGTACGCGGCCTCAAACTGGCACTCCGATGTGACATGGCGGGCGGAGCCCTCAATGGGATCGATTCTTCGGGGACGAATCATCCCCGAAGCCGGAGGCGATACGTGTTTCGCCGACGCAACCGCGGCCTATGGCCGGCTGGAGGATGGTTGGAAGGAACGGGTTGAGGGACTGGTAGCGATGCACGATTTCAGCCTGGTTTTTGGGGGCCGTCTCACCGCTGATGAGCGGGCGGCGAAGCAGATGGAGTATCCGCCCCAGCGACACCCTGTTATTCGGACCAACCCCGAAACCGGTGAGCGGGGGATCTATACAAACCGGGCCTTTGTCTCCCATATCGAAGGTGTCACCAAGGAGGAGAGTGACCAGATTCTCCTCCATCTTGAAATGGCCGTTGCCGATCCAAGTGTCCAATGTCGAGTTCGTTGGGAGGTTGACACCTTTGTGATGTGGGACAACCGCTCTACCCAACACCATGCGACCAACGATTTCTGGCCTTCGGAACGCCAAGTTGAGCGAGTCACCGTCGTCGGCGATCGGCCGGCCTAGGTATTGGCCGACCTAGGCCGGTGATACTCAATTCGTGCACGCGGATGGGCTTGGTGCGGCGTCGACGTTCCTAGTTGGGCTGATGTAGAAACTTGAGGTAGCGGGTGTCGTCAATCCAGGCTCCTGATCTTTCGGCGAACTGTTGAGCAAAGGGCAGCATCAGGTGCATCGCCCCGGCGCGTGCCGCGGTTGAGGAGACCTGCCCATGAGCCGGGTCAAGGTCAAGCAGCAGATCGGGTGGAACCGTGATGGGGGGACGGGGCGCGACGGCGACACTGGGTAGTCGGGCAAAAGCCTTCGTCCGGGCCGCTTCGGAGCCATACCAGGCAATGTCTTGAATCTGGTCCCACTTGTCAGCTCCCATGATCAGGGTGTCGTACCCCTCGGCGATGTCAGCCAGAAGCTGAAGCTCAGTCACCCGGATCTTCAGCCAGTCTTCACCAGCAGCGACTCCTTGTAAGACCGCCAGGCGATGCTCAAGGGTCGGGTACTGAACTGATTCTTTGGCCAGCGCTCGTGTGCTGATGGACCACACGACCTGATCCAGCGCGTGTTGCTCATGGGCTGCTCGGCTCACTGCCAGGTGGGCCACAGTTGGCGGATTGAATGAGCCCGGATAGATGCCGACTCTCACCTGCTTGGGAGTTCCGGCGAAACCTCGTCAAAGATCCAAGCCTTCATGAGCTGCTGGGAGTCCTCACCGAAGTGGTCCTCCACCATGGCAAGGAAGTTAGCGGTCGATGCGGTTCCCCCCGAATACGTCTGAACCCAGGTCTGAAGGAGGTTGAAGAAGGCGTCGTCGCCGACCGTTCGGCGGAGGGCTTCAAGAGTGAGACCGCCGCGGACATACACATTCTCATCAAACAGGTCAGCGGCGTCCAGACCCTTGAGTGGGCCTAGCTCCGAGCTTCGGTTGTACTGGTCCAGAACACCAAAAAACTCCTGGCCGTTTTGTTCCAGCCAATAGGCGTCGGCCCATGTGGCGAACCCCTCATTGAGCCAGATGTCATCCCACTCAGCTACCGACACCGCATCGCCGAACCATTGATGGGCCATCTCATGCGCCAAGATCTGCTCGGTGAAGATGGAGTCGAACGTGACGGTATCGACGCCAAAGACACTGAGGGTCTGATTCTCTAAGGCGAATCCCAAGGGTTCGGGAACGGCGACAATACCGTAATTATCGAAAGGGTAGGGGCCGAATATCCCACTGAAGAGTTCGAGCATCGGAGCAGTTGTGCGATCCAGGATGGGGCGCATGTCATCAGCCGATGCGGCGTAGAGCGCGTTCCGGATGGTCACCCCGTTTGGCCCCTCACTCTCGTCGATAATAAAGGCCCCAGTCACAACTGCAGCCAGATAGGTAGCCATCTGATACGGCATGGAGTAGACGAAGGTGACCGTCCCTTCGCCTTCAATCTGTTCGACCAGGGTTCCTGGCCCAGCAGCAGTCAGACCCTCATCGACGGTGACAGCGATCTGGAACGTCGCCTTGTCGGCAGGATGATTGTTGCTTGGGAACCAATTGGCGGCTCCAATTGGTTCGGACACCACATAGCTACCCCAGGTCTTGGCCTGCCAACCAAGCTCGAAAACATCACCAACATCATGAAGAGTCTCGGGCAGGCCGTGATATTCAACGATGACAGCTGCTTCAGATCCAGCAGAAAGAACTTCGGAGGGTCGGATTGTTAGCTCGCCGCCAGCATGGTCGAAGCGGGCTGGTTCTCCGTTGACGGTGACATCGTCGACAATCAGGCCCTCGATGTCGAGGTTGAATCGAGGCAGATCATCCTCAGCCACCAGGGTGAGAACCGCGACCCCGTCAATGGCACCTTCTTCGGTGTTCGATGTGGTGTCGATGCTGAGGTCGTAGTGCAGGACGTCGTAGCCGCCGTTGCCAAGACCGTCGAACAGTGGGTCGCCAATACTGGATTGGGTTGTCCCGTCGTCGAAGACCAGGTCCTGGCCATCGTCTTCAACAGCCCCTGGCGGATCTTCTACCAGCGCAGACTCAACCTCAGATTGATCTTGGACAGACTCACTGGTAGACGCGGCAGACTCGGCCAGGGTTGTGATCGAGTCGGTGTTGGTGCTGGAGTCTGATTCGCTGCAGGCCGCAGCCAACAATCCTGTGGCAAGAATGACGGCCACCAGATGCCGCCTGCGGTTCGTCTCGTTGGGTTTGACTAGGCATGGAAGAGGACTCACGGGGACTAGTTCAGCACTTCTGATGGCTCAGGGGTGGTCACTGGCTCACGAACGAACAAAAGAATCCCCATAATTCCAAGGGCGGTTGCCGCTGCACCAAGGGTCATCACCGAAGCGAAGCCCTGGTCGACATAGAGCGTTGTTCCAATTTTGGTGCCACCAGCCCGCGACAGAGTTCCAAATCCGAGGAACATGCCAATGATCTGGGCCCGGGCTTTCGGATCGAGCTCGGCGATGAGTGGGAGTGATGAGACGAAGGAGAACTCAAAACCAAGGAACGAGATTGCGAGCAGGAACAATCCGAGTACGAGCGAAGGGTCCGGCAAGATGGCTAGTGACGTCGTTCCGATCAAGAGCAACCCTGCCCCGCCAAGCACGGACCGCTTCTTGCCCAGGCGATCAGTTAGCGCCGTTGTCGACAAGGTGCCTACGACTTCGATGAAACCAAAGATCAAAACAACGGAGCCGATACTGGTTGGCTTCAGGCCGTGGGCATCTTCGAGCCAGATGCCGTGACTGACGAATAGGAGTTGCGAAGCGAGAGTTAGACCGCCGAGGCTGAACATGGTGAGAAGGATTTGAGGGGTGAGCTTGGCCCGCCGATGGTCTGCTTTGTCGCGTTCAATAGCTCGGTCCGCGACCTGATGGACTCGAACACTGACAAGCAGGCTGAGAGTACCGAGAGTGACGGGAACGGCCCACCAAGCAACAGAATCGATCAGGATGCCACACAGCGGCAAGCCAATGATGGCTGCTGCAGCCCAGGTCAGTTCGATAAGGCCAAAGGCTCGAGCCCGACGTTCGTACGCGACCTCGTCGCTGATCCAAGCATTCAGCCCGACATCGAACCCAACCTTGCCGATGCCCATGAGGACAAAGCCGGCAACTAGACCAGGGATAGAGAAAATGCTGAGAAGCAATCCGAGTGCGCCGACCGTCCCCATGAACGCCATGACGGGCCCGGTGCCCTTACGGTCCGCTACCCGACCTAGCGCAGGCGCAGTGAGCCCGGTGAGATCCCGTACGGCCAAGACTTGACCCATCTGTTCGATGGTCAGACCAGTTCCACGGGCGAAGCTTGGCAGGAAGGTGAACATGACCCGGACACCGATGTTGGTCAGCCATCGTTGGGTTACGAGCGCGGGTAGCGCACGGCGAACTTCGGGTCGGTACCCATCGAGCATTGACATGATCAGTGCTGTCTAGCAGGTGAATGCTTGGACCGGTATTTCGTCTGGTTGGTATCGATCTGGTCGTCTGTCATCACCAATGGCAATAGGCTCACGCTCCGTGAGTAAAGCTGAGCAGATCCCATCTGAAGAAGGGAAAGCTACCGAGACTGGGCCTGAGGCCATTGAGCGCGTCTTCATGGCTCTGCACCCCAAGGTCCGGATCGATGGCTGTGAGGGGTGGGCCCTGTTCCACCCCGAAGTTGAACATCGAGGCAACCCGGGCTGGCTGCATGGCGGACTAGCAGCCACCTTGCTGGATCATGTGTCTGCTCGTGTTGCTAACTCGGCCCTTGGTGGCCCAGCGGTTACGGGGAAGTTGGAAGTTCGCTATGTCCGTCCGGTGCCCCTGTCGGGTGGTCCGTTTCGAGTGGTAGCCAGCTATGAGCCTCCAAAACCGGGACGGACACTTCGTTACCTGGTCAGGATCGAAGCCGCCATTGTTGATGAGGCCGGGAACCTGGTCGAGGCCAGTTCAATGTTTGTACCTCGGCCCGAGTTTCAGGGTGAGCGGCCTGATGAGACCGGCGGCTAATAGCTAGTTGACGAAGACGGTGAATCCCTCAACCGGGACCCGCTGGCTCTGAACCGTATTTGCCGGGTCAGTATTGTCGATTGTGCCAAGAGCAACTCCACAGAACAGTCGCAGCTCGGGCCCAGCACCAACAAAGTCGGTCACGGTCTTCTCCCAGTTGGCCCATGCTTCTTGGGCACAAGTATCGAGCCCAGCTTCGGTTGCCAGCAACATGAATGTCTGCAAGAACATGCCGAGGTCGGCCCACTGGGGCGGTCCCATCTGGCGGTCAACGAAACAGAAGATGGCGGCCGGAGCGCCGAAGAAGTCGAAGTTTTTCAGCATCTGCTGGAAACGGCCGTCCTTGTCGTCACGAGCGATACCAACGGCGGCGTACAGAGCCATGCCTAGATCAAATCGTGACGTTCGGTACGGCTCACTGAGTTTTGGCGGGTAGATGTCATATGCAGGCTCTTCGATTGTTCCATTGGCTACGACTTGCTTGAACCGATCCATGGCGTCACCGTTGAGGACGAACACGCGCCACGGTTGAACATTGCCTCCCGAAGGTGACCGCGAGGCAGTGGCGAGCAGCTGGCTGATTACTTCATCGCTAACAGGGTCGGGTAGAAATGCCCGAACGGACTTGCGAGTAGTGACAGCGGTGGTGACGTTCATTGCTGCATAGTGACACGACCAGGTTCTATTGGACCAGTTCTCGCAGCAGATCGAGTCGGATTGAGCCGACGGACAAGAGATCGGCGTGGAACACTTTCAGATCGAAGTCATCCGCCTTGGACCGTTCGGCTCGAAGATCCAGGATGGCCTTCTCGCCTAGTTTGTAACTGATGGCTTGGCCTGGCCAACCGAGATAGCGAACGACTTCTGACGTCGCCATATCGTCGGGTTGGAAGGCGACATCGCGCAACATTTCAGTTGCCAGATCAAAGGTCCAGTTCTCACCGGGATGGAAGGTTGCGGTTTTGGGGATAGTCAGCTCGAGGTGGCAGCCGATGTCAATGACAATGCGACAGGTTCGAACGAGCTGAGAGAGCAATAGGCCGACCTGGTACTCGGGCTTGTCCAGGAAGCCGAGCTCGTCCATCAAGTGTTCGGCATA
>VAPK010685226.1_pt1 | contig 10704 bp, 9 predicted proteins | sample 3395031 | NCBI WGS metagenome assembly VAPK01 (sample SAMN08290443, study PRJNA428436) | hydrothermal vent metagenome | isolation source: Deep-sea hydrothermal vent chimney 1 | place: Pacific Ocean: Juan De Fuca Ridge
ACCAATTCCATTAAATAAGTACTCATTTAAAAAGCTTACTTACTCGCAAAAACGTCGAGATAAGTAAAATTAAATCAGGAATTAATTAGTGGATTTGGTATCACCTAGCACATAAGATTAGACTAAAACCAACCTCGTAGGTTGGTTTTAAGGATTATTATGAATAAAGTTAAAGAAAAGTTAATTGTGGCTCTTGATATTCCGACATTTGAGGAGGCTCGTGAGCTTATTGATAAATTGGGTGAGGTTGTAAATATTTTTAAAGTTGGCAGTCAACTCTTTACAGCATGCGGTCCTGTTGTTATTCGGTATCTTTTGTCGCAAGGAAAGAAGGTTTTTTTAGATTTAAAGTTTCATGATATTCCGAATACCGTGGCTAACGCAGTGAGTGCGGCAGTGGCATTAGGAGAGCCGGGACATCAGATGATGGACGTCAATCAGCAAGGGGTTGAATTTTCAGAAAAGGGTCTGCTGATGTTGACGGTGCATACAGTGGGTGGAGGCGAAATGCTTCAGCGTGCTGTAGCAGCAGGAACAAAACAGGCTCAAATGATTGGGGTTAGGAAACCTTTGATTATTGGGATTACTGTCTTGACAAGTGAAGAGCGAAGAGATAATATAGCGCAAATTGTTTTAGAAAGAGCGGCTTTAGCAAAAGAATCAGGTCTTGATGGGGTTGTGGCATCCGGTGAAGAAGCGGCTATGATTCGTCAAGGGTTTGGAGATCAATTTGTTATTGTGACTCCGGGAATTCGTCCTAAAGGTTCAGATGTTGGGGATCAAAAGCGTGTTACGACACCGGTAGAAGCCATAGTCAATGGCAGTAATTTTCTTGTTGTCGGACGACCCATTGTTAAAGCAAAAGATCCGCTAAGCGTGGCGAAAAATATATTAGAAGAAATAGAGGGGGGAGTGTAATATGTCGCAACAAGTTCAAGAGTTAATTGATAAGATCAAATCCGAAGGGGTTCAGGTAGCAGAGGATAAGGCAAAGGAAGTTGAAGCTCAGGCAGAGGCGAAAAGTCAGGAAATAATAGTTAAGGCTCAACAACACGCAGAACAAATTTTGGCCAATGCCAAGCAGGAAGTTAAAAAAATGCAGGAAGCAACACGGATGTCCCTTAAACAATCTTCTCGGGACACATTGCTTTCTCTTCGTGAAGAAATAGAGCAAAATCTTCAAAAAATTATTATGGCCGATGTAAGCGATGCGCTCACAACAGAAAGCCTCGCGCGGATTCTTGAAAATCTTATTCAGGGATTTTTTAAAGATAAACCTGATGATGAAAGTATATTTGTTAATTTGAATTCCGAAGACTTAAAGCAGTTAAAAGATGGGTTTATTCATAAGTTACAAACACAATTGAAAAAATCTATTAAACTTCAGGCTTCCAATGATATTGGAAGCGGATTTAGTATTAGTTTCGATTCCGGAAAATCAGCCTTTGATTTTACGGATGCCAGTTTAGCCGAACACTTAAGTGCTTATCTTAATGAACAAGTAGCGGCACTGGTTAAAGAATCTGTTTAAAGAATTAAGCAAAAACAATTTCCTTATTAAATATAATAAACTTATGAAAGTTATTTGTACTTAATTCCTATATGTCCCATTCCTATTATTATTTTGCTGCAAGTCTTCCTATGATTGATTTTGATAGTAAACAATCATTATCCATTGAAGATTTTTTACGAGACTGTGAAAGACTTTTAATTCGGGAGGATTTTTGTTTGGTAAGCGAGTTGTTGTCTGATGGTCAGGGGAATGTGAAAACACATAACGCGACGTACAATGCCTGGGCTGATTTTAATCGGAGGTTTCGGAATGAGATGGTTTGGTTTCGCGCTGAGGATTCAGGTAAAGATCCATTGGAGTATATTCATGGAGATCGTTATAGTGATCCTTATTTAGTGGATGTGATTCATCAGGCAGCGAAGAAGAAAAATTTACTTGAGGGTGAGGAAATGCTGGATCGCGTGCGATGGCAATATTTAGAGGAGTTGTCGAATGGTCAGTATTATAATTTAGAATTTATTATTTGTTATGGATTAAAATTAAAAATTTTAGAACGGCATCAAGAGTTTACTTCTCCTAAAGGGAGAGAGGTTCTCGATGAGTTGAAAACGATTGATATGAAATAGGGAGATAACTGTGAGTGTAAATATACGAAAAGGAAAAGTAGTTGGGGTAAACGGAAACATGGTTGCCGTTGAGTTTGATGAAACGGTGATCCAGAATGAGGTTGCTTATGTGTCTGTCGGGGAAGATATGTTAAAGGCAGAGATTATTCGTGTGAAAGGAAAGCGCGCGGATTTGCAGGTATTTGAAGATACAACAGGTGTGAAGATTGGCAACACAGTGGAATTTACGAGTGATCTTTTAAGTGTGGATTTAGGCCCGGGACTTTTGGGTCAAATTTTTGATGGACTCCAAAATCCTTTGCCGCCTCTTGCTGAGAAACATGGGTTTTTCTTAAAGCGGGGGGCTTATCTGAAGGCATTAGATGAAGAGAAAAAGTGGGAATTTACACCGACGGCCAAAGTCGGAGATAAGGTTCATGCGGGAGAGGCATTAGGAATAGTCCCTGAAAATATGTTTCAACATCGGATTATGGTCCCATTTCATTTTCAGGGAGAATTAGAGGTTGTTAGTATTGTTGATAAGGGAGAATATGCGATTAAAACAGGTGTAGCCAGGTTGAAAGATGAAGCAGGCAAGGCGTGTGAAGTTACAATGATGCAGACATGGCCGGTGAAAATAGCGATTAAAGCTTACGTTCAAAAATTGAAACCAGTGGAACCATTGGTTACAAAAATGAGGTTGATTGATACTCTTTGTCCCGTTGCTATTGGGGGAACGTTTTGTACGCCGGGACCATTTGGGGCCGGTAAAACGGTGTTGCAGCATTTGTTGAGTCGGCATGCTGAGGTAGATATAGTGATTGTCGCAGCTTGTGGAGAACGGGCTGGTGAGGTTGTAGAAATCCTGGAAGAGTTTCCGGAGTTGATTGATCCGAAAACAAACAAGAGTTTGATGGAACGAACGATTATTATCTGTAATACAAGTTCTATGCCGGTAGCCGCGCGAGAATCCAGTGTCTATACGGCTGTTACATTGGCGGAATATTATCGTCAGATGGGATTAAATGTTTTGTTGTTGGCCGATTCAACATCGCGTTGGGCGCAGGCTATGCGGGAAATGTCAGGACGCTTAGAGGAGATTCCTGGTGAGGAGGCTTTTCCTGCTTATCTGGAATCACGTATTGCGGCTTTTTATGAACGTGCCGGGTTGGTAAAATTGCGAGATGGAAGTAATGGGTCAATTACCATCGGGGGCGCGGTTAGTCCTGCCGGGGGGAACTTTGAAGAACCTGTGACTCAGGCAACCTTGAAGGTGGTTGGGGGATTTCTTGGTTTGTCACAGGCACGCGCTAACGCGAGAAAATATCCATCCATTGATCCGTTAGAAAGCTGGAGTAAGTATACGAGTTTTATTGACGGAGAAAAGGTTCAGGATGGCGTTGCCAGTTTACGTAAAAGCCATGATGTGGGGCAGATGATGAAGGTTGTGGGGGAGGAAGGGGTTTCTGATGATGAATTTATTGAGTATTTAAAAGGGGATTTTTTTGATGCGGCCTATTTACAGCAAAACGCGTTTGATAAAAATGATGAGGCATCTCCGCGAGATCGACAAAAGCAGGTTTTTGATTTGATGCATACTATTTTAACGCACGAGTTCACATTTGAAAATAAAGATAAGGCGCGACGATTTTTTCAGGAATTAAGACAGAGTTTTGCTAACTGGAATTTTTCCGAATTTGGGTCAGAGGATTTTAAAAAAATAGAGCAGGAAATTCGACAAAAAATTTCATAGAAAAAATAAGGAATCTATTATGCAAAAAGTTTATAGTCAAATTTTAGAAATTGCAGGGGATGTTATTACTGTTGAAGCGGAAGATATTGGGTATAAAGAACTGGCTGAGGTGCGTACCAGCCGCGGCATGTCTTTGGCTCAGGTTATTCGGCTTGATGGGAAAAAAGTTTCATTACAGGTGTTAGATGGAAGTCGAGGGGTTTCGACCAATGATAAAGTGCGATTTTTAAAGAAGCCCATTCGTGTTTCCTGTTCAGAAAATCTTTTGGGGCGTATTTTCGATGGAGGGGGCAATCCTCGAGATAATGGGCCTGTTTTAACCGATAATATGATTGATATCGGAGGGCCATCTGTTAATCCGGCGAAACGTATTGTGCCTAAAAATATGATTCGTACGGGGATTCCTATGATTGATATTTTTAATTCGTTGGTTGAGTCTCAAAAACTTCCGATTTTCTCCATCGCCGGGGAACCGTATAATGAACTTTTAGCCCGTATCGCGATGCAGGCGGAAGTGGATATGATTATCCTTGGAGGTATGGGGTTAAAGTATGATGATTATTTGTTTTTTAGGGAGGTTTTAGAAAAGCATGGTTCGTTATCACGTTCTGTGCTTTTTGTGCATACAGCTTCTGATCCGACGGTAGAATGTCTTTTGGTTCCGGATATGTGTTTAGCTGTGGCAGAAAAATTTGCGTTAGAAGGAAAGAAGGTTTTGGTTTTATTGACGGACATGACGAATTTTGCTGATGCGATGAAGGAAATTGCGATTACGATGGAACAAATCCCGTCGAATCGAGGTTATCCAGGAGATCTTTATAGTCAATTAGCGTCTCGCTATGAAAAGGCCGTTGATTTTGAAGGCGCGGGATCAATTACAGTTTTAGCCGTAACAACGATGCCGGGAGATGATGTGACGCATCCAGTTCCTGATAATACAGGATACATTACAGAAGGTCAGTTTTATTTGCGTGGGGGACGGATTGAACCTTTTGGAAGCTTGAGTCGTTTGAAACAGCAAGTTAATGATAAGACGCGAGGAGATCATCGGACGATTATGGATCGCATGATTCAGCTTTTTGCCGACTATCGTGAAACGTTGGAAAAACGTTCCATGGGGTTTCAGATGAGCGCGTGGGATGAGAAGCTTCTTAAATATGGCAAGCGTTTTGAAGATGAGTTGATGGATTTGTCTGTGAATATTCCTTTGGAAGAGGCTCTTGATTTAGGGTGGAAGATTTTATCGGATATTTTTGAACCGGCAGAGACGGGGATTAAAGAAGCGCTGATTAACGAGTTTTGGCCGAAGGAAGCGGCGGGTGTTGCTTGAACTTCTAATTTTTTGTAAAAAATAATGTAACTGTTCACAACAGTTCCCTCTCCCCTCGGGAGAGGGTGAGGGAATAATTGGCGGAATCATGCAAGAAGCCCTCACCTATTTGCCTTCGGCAAAGTCCTCTCCCAAAGGGCGAGGAGAGATGAACGGTTTCAAAATAATAAAATAAAATGGCAAAGATTAAATTTACAAAGGGTGAATTAAAGAAGCAGCGCGATGGGTTGAAACAGTTTCGTCGTTATTTGCCGACGTTGTTGTTAAAAAAACAACAATTACAGATGAAAATTTTGGAAGCGCGTAAGCTTCTGGAAGAGAGGCAATGGGTTCTTAACAATAAAGTCGAGAGCATTGAATCATGGGCAGGGCTTTTAGCTGAGCCTGGAATTGATTTAAAAGAGTGGATTGTCCCAGAGCGGATAGATACCAATTCAGTTAATATTGCCGGAGCTAATGTCCCGGTTTTTGAAAATATTCATTTTAAGCCAACAGAATATGATTTCTATACAGCTCCTTTTTGGATTGATCGCGGAATCGAGGAGCTTCGGTTATTTATGACGTTACGGGCAGAAGTGAATGTTATTAAGGAACAGATCAGGGTTTTAGAGGGTGAGTTACGAACGACAACACAGCGTGTCAATCTTTTTGAAAAAATTAAAATTCCGGAATGTTTGGATAATATTCGAAAGATACGGATTTATTTAGGGGACCAACAGGCGAATGCCGTTGGCATCAGTAAAGTGGCCAAGAAAAAAATAGATACGCGAAATTCGGAGGAAGTTTTAGTTTAAAGGGTACAGTGCTAAGAGGTAGAGAGGGAAGAAAGTAATTTATTTATCCCATATCACTTAGCACTAAAAATTATCGAGCGAAGCGAGGACTAATTTATGATCGTGCCAATGAAAAAAATACATTTGATTGTACAGAAAAAAGACATTATTTCTGCTTTGGAGAACTTGCGTGATTTAGGGACGGTTCATGTAAAGCATCAGGAGCCATTGACGGGTTATCAATTGACAGAGCGTCGGGAAGAGGTATCAATTCTCACGCGGGCACTAGACATTCTAAAGCAAACTAAATTGGATGTTGAGCAAAAGGAGTGTTCAGACTGGACTGAGTGTGTTAATAAGGTTTTAGAGCTTTTCGCAAAAGTGGATCATTACACGGAAAGTATTGCCAAGCGGAAAATGCATATTAGTCAGTGGGAGGTTTGGGGCAATTTTAATCCAAAGGATATGGAAGAGTTCGTTCAAAGAGGAATTTATGCGCGGCTCTGTGAATATTCAACTAAAGAAAAGCCTGAATTTCCGCAAGAGGTTGTTCTTAAAACAATCAGTACATCAGGAGATTTGGTTCGAGCGATCGCTGTTTCCAGAGAGGATTTGGACCTGCCTTGTCGAATCATTATCCCTCCGGCAATAGGGTTGGATCAAATGCGATCTCTTCAAGAAGAAGAGCAAGGGAAAATAGAGGACGCTCGTAAAAAAATTGGAGAAGAGGTTTGTTATCTTAAAGCGTTAGAGAAATCTTTATCCGAACGGAAAAGTATTTTGAGCTTTGAAGAAGTGGAAAAAGGGATGCGCGAAGAGGGAGAGTTAGCTCTCTTAAAAGGTTTTTGTCCCGCGAATGTTTGCAAAAATATTGAGGCTAGGGCGAAAGAAGAACAATGGGGGGTTTTGATTGAAGAACCTTTGGATGAAGATGAGGTTCCAACGTTATTAGATAATCCCAAGTGGGTAAATTTGAGTAAGCCGGTGTTAAATATTATTGAAATACTTCCTGGATACAAAGAGTTTGATGTGAGTATGGTGTTACTTTTATTTTTTATTTTATTTTTTGCTATGCTTATCGGAGACGCAGCTTATGGGTTGATTTTTATGGGAATCACGGCATTTTTGCATATTAAATTGGGAAAGAAGGTTGAAGACAAAACGCCTTTTCATTTAATGTATGTTTTGACAGCAGCAACATGTGTGTGGGGCGTTCTTACAGGGACTTATTTCGGGCAAGCATGGTTACCCGCAACGATTAATCCCGTTGTCCCATGGTTAAATGATTTTGTAAATTTACAATTAGTATGTTTTATTATCGCGTTGATTCATTTATCCATTGCAAGGATTTGGTCGGCAGCGGCCAAGTTTCCATCGATTATTTTTTTAAGTGAGGTGGGATGGTTGCTCATTGTATGGGGGATGTTTTTTGTAGCGAATATGTTTGTGTTAGGAATGGCCTTTCCGGCATTCGCAAAATATTTTTTTATTGTAGGGATTCCGTTAGCCTTTTTCTTTATGGTGGAACCGAAAGATTTTTTTAAAAAAATTGGTATGGAGTTTATTCCTTTCTTATTAAATATTATTAGTGCCGGAACGGATTTAGTTTCTTATATTCGGCTATTTGCTGTTGGTTTAGCTACAGTGGCTGTTGCTGACGCGACCAATGCTATGGCAGGAACTTATCCGATGGGTGCTCCGATAATTTTATTGTTCGGGCATTTTTTAAATTTGGTTCTTGCTTTAATGGCGATTCTTGTTCACGCGATTAGGTTAAATGTATTGGAGTTTTCAGGACAACTAGGGTTAGAGTGGGCTGGAGTAGGCTATAGCCCATTTAAGAAAATGCTTAGAAGTAAATTTTAAAAATTAAACTGGGGGGGGAAAATGGGAACAGAATTAATGATTTTTGAAGACTTTGGCGTTGGCGCGTGTATGGCTTTAGCGGCTATAGGCTCAGCGATAGGAACAGGGATTGCGGCTATGGGCGCGTTAGGTGCATGGAAGAAATGTTTCAGCCAAAATAAATCCGCACCATTTTTATTAACAATCTTTGTGGGGTTTCCTCTTTCTCAGACGATTTATGGAATGGTTTTGATGAATAACATTGCAAATGCCGCGGCTTCCGGGCATCCTTTATTAGGGATTGGGATATTTGGAGGATTAGGGATGGGGGCTTCGGCCATGATGCAGGGAAAGGCAGCGGCGAGTGCTTGTGATGCCTTGGCAGAAACCGGAAAGGGCGCATCCAATTACATTATTGCTCTCGGAATTATTGAAACCGTGGCACTTTTTGTTATGGCGTTTTTGATGAGTAAAATTTCTGTATTTACTGGATAATCTCAGAAGAGTAATTATGGTATTGACGCAATAAATTTTCTATAGTATCATTACGCTTCACTTTGGGCGATTAGCTCAGTTGGTTAGAGCACCTGACTTACATTCAGGGGGTCGAGGGTTCAAATCCTTCATTGCCCATTTTTTTTAATATTTTCACTGCGTGATTTTCAAACCATCCGGCCGGCAGATCCCATGGGCCATAGGACGCGACTTCAGTAAAGTTTTGATCAAGATAGGCTTTAAGTTTAAATCCGTACGTTTTTCCTAAAACACCAAATCGTTTTTCGACCGAACGGAAGGCTCTATTAGAGAGGATAACATACTCAACGTTATTATTCTCTATTTGGGCAATGGAGGGTTCTTCACGCCAGGGCCGATTAAAAAATGTGAGATCCCATGTAGCACTATCTCTGTCACTTAAGAAATAATAGATAGGAGTATAAGGAATCGCAACAATTTTATCTCCTTTAGATGTATGCTGTTGAATAAACTGTGTTGTCCGGGTGATTGTTTGTATCCATTGCTGATGGTTCCATGGAAGATAGATACTGTTGGATCCGATATGTAGTCGGTTAGGCGGGATTTTATTGAAGTGTATAAACATATTGGTATTGTAGATTGTAAGGGAAGAGATGCTTAACAGGACAATCATCAAAAGAGGGATGATGCCGCGATGAACTTTTTGGAGGCCGAGTTCTAAGATGAAAAAAAACAGCATGACCTGAAGGGTGATGACCCAGTGTTGGCGAAACCATAAATTGCTGACCATAAATTCAGCAATATTGAAAGTGTAAAACATGCTTAAAGCGGCTAGAACCAGAAGTAGATGCTTTTTATTTTCAGGATTAAATTTTTTATTGACCAGCAGGTAAGATGCCCTGATAAAGGAGATAAGAAATATGACTGTAAGGGCTATATTTGGCCAACTTGCTTTAGCCAAGGCCATGTAGGAGTTTATTAATGAAAGAAAGGCCTTTGGAATGACCTGCCACTTGGCATATTGCCAATAAGCAAGTTCATTGGAATGGGCATCAGTCATCTGTGTAAATGGAGTTTGAGAGGAAAGCGCTTTATATATAAGGAATATTATAGTTAGTAAGGCAGCGGATAGAAAAGAGTTTGTTAGAAATTTTTTTAGTTGTTGAGGACGTTTATAAACGAAGTTGGTTAAACAGATGTTTAAGAATAGCGAAATGAGGCATGCGACACCGATATTGGGCCGGATAAGAGCTGCCCCGAATGAAGAAAGGTATCCCAAAATGATATGACGTCGAGAGGATTTTTTGGTGTATTGTAAGGAGCAGTAAAGGGTCGTTATCATAAAAAAAACAGCTCCGATATGGTTAAAGGTATAAAAAAATTCATTTCCGCGAAAGGCCCAATACCACATGGCGCAGGAAAAAGAGCCGAGAGGTGTCATGACGGTTGAACAGCATAAATAAATGAATACGCCGACAAGGAGAACAAGAAAATTAAATCCTTTTAAAGTGCTTTGAAGGCTTGTACCAAAAGAGTGATAGAAAACACTGTAGTAATAGGGCATAAGTGGTCCGTTTTGGGACCAATAATCTTTGTAAGGAACAGCGCCCTCAGAGGTTTTTTTAAAGGAATATAAATCTCGGCCGTGATCTCCTTGAGCAAGATAAGGGTGAAAGTTAAGACGAGGGGAGAGGATAATAACACCGGCAAGAAGGGTAATTAAAAGGAAAATTATTTGCAGAGTATTTTTTGAAATAAAGGATGGCATATAAATTTTTTATGGTGTCGGGATTATGCTCGACAATATTTTAAGCTAGCACAATTAAAATTAGAGTGCAACGAGAAGTTGAAAAAAATGGTTTACTCAGAAAAAATTTTATGTATAATACACAAATCATACCAACTTCATTAAATAATTGCTCTATTTTTAACTCTGCCATTCTCGTTAAAACGTCGAGAAAAGTAAAATCGGTTTTGTTCATTATTTAATGGAATTGGCATCATTCAATCCGATTAAAAAAATATGACCAAAATTTACGCATTAAAATATCGAATTATTTTGTGGCAGTTCCTAAGAAAATTGGGGTTGTAGTTCAGTTGGTTAGAACGCCTGCCTGTCACGCAGGAGGCCGCCGGTTCAAGTCCGGTCAACCCCGCCATTTTTATAGAAGTAGTAAGTTAGGCTAAATCATTATTCTCTAGTGGTTTAGCCTTTTTTATTTATCTAACAATCACTTCTTTAGTGCTTGCATGGGCATGATTTCTTTCCTCCGATTTGGACACCACTTTTCATATAATAACAAACCCCCTCAGGTAATGTGATAAAACCCCTGTAAAAAGAGTGGCAAGAAAAGACCTCCTGGTTAAAAATGGAAGTTGAGAGACAGCCAAAACAACAAAAACCAGGAGGA
>VAPK010208895.1_pt1 | contig 10699 bp, 8 predicted proteins | sample 3395031 | NCBI WGS metagenome assembly VAPK01 (sample SAMN08290443, study PRJNA428436) | hydrothermal vent metagenome | isolation source: Deep-sea hydrothermal vent chimney 1 | place: Pacific Ocean: Juan De Fuca Ridge
ATTAATCTGCTTCGCGATGATTTTCATGGTGACTGGAATTACACAATTCGACCCCGTCGTTAGGTCTGACTTGTTATATTTATTAAATCGTGGACCCTTAAGTATGAAAAAAATTGTATTTGTTAATGATTTTGATAAATTTCAGAAAATTTTTTCGCGGTCCTCTCAGCAAAATATTGATCTCGTACGTATAGATTATGATGATGCTTCCAAAAAAATTCTGGATTTTTTAAAACAAGCTGATTTTCAAATTTCTCATATAGATGGTCGTTATTATATCAGTCATTATGAAAAAATTTTCGCGAATTTTATAGGCCAACTAAATATTAAACAGGCAAGCTTCCCTTGGTGGCTGTGTGACTTAACGAATAAGAATCCTATTACAACACGATTATTCTATACGGTTTATTATGCGCTTCTTATCGAAAAATTAATTTTGCAGGATCGGTTTGACTGTTTACTTGTTTTAACAGATGATAAAATATTGTATCAGCAGGCCAAGATTTTATGCCGTAAACGAAGATATGATATTATTAATGGGATTAAAGGATTTTCGTTTAAAAAAATATTGCAGCGTGTTTTTCCCGGGTCGTTACTCTATAAGTTAAGTGTGGCTTTGTATCGAAAATGTCTTTCTATCATTTATTTGCCTAAATATTCTTCATCAAAACAGTCTGTCGTTTTTATTATGTCGCTCCTTTATCACCCTTGTTTTGTAAACAATTTTTACCGTGATGTTTATTTCGGAGATTTTATAGAATATTTAAAAGAGAAAAAGGTCACGTTCATTAATTTTATGGAGATATGCGCTCCTACTGGAGAAATGATAAAGAGTACCAGGAGGTTTTGTGGTGGTAATGTATATCCCAAAGAGTTTTTTTTATCTTTTGGAGGGATTCTTAAAAGTTTTTTAAGAGCTTTAAAATATTTTATTCAGAAACCCAGGACACAAGAAAGAGTATTTTTAAAGGGAGTTGATGTCAGTTTTTCTGTCAATCAATACATGCTGATAGAGTATACAACCACGCGCGCAATGTCCAACTTGTTGATGTTTGAAGCGGTTAAAGAGGTTTCTGAAAAATTTAGTATCAATCGATTTTATTATCCCTTTGAAAATCGTTCTTTTGAGAAAATGATTATTATGGCCTTGCGAAAGGCTAGTCCACAAACTAGAATAATTGGATATCAGCATGCTTCCTTTTCTCTTCGACATATCAATTTTTTACTTGCTGAAGGGGAAGAAACTATTTTACCTCTTCCGGATAAGATTAGCACTCTTGGGTCAGAGTCAAAGAGGTTCTTAATTGATGTGGGAGGATTTCCAAAAGACTTGTTTCAGGTCGGATGTGCCTTACGCCAAAAGGGGGTTAAGGGAGAATTAAAAAGAAGAAGGTCACGGTGTTTGAGAATATTGGTTGCTTTAGCGACAGATATTGAGGAATATGTTAAGGTATTATATTTTTTAAATAAGGCCTTTAAAAATCATGATGAATTTGAGGTATGGATCAGGCCGCATCCTACAGTGAGCTTAGAAGCGGCGTTGAAGGTTTTTGGTAAAGGTTCATTTAAATATTATAAAGCGGATAAAGAGTCCTTATTTGAAAGTTATCAGTGGGCTGATGTGTTGGTTTATGTGCATTCAATGGTTTCTGTTGAAGGATTAATGTATGGTGTCCCAGCGATAAGATTAGATTTGGATTATCCGGTTAATCCGGACTCGTTGATTGGTTTTGATGAGTTTAAGTGGGAGGTTTCTACAGCAGAGGAATTGATGCAAAGCATTCATGAAATACAGAACTTATCTGATAATGCGTTTAAACAGAAGCAGCAAAAAGGGCAGGATTTTGCTAAAAATTATATGCGTAAAGTAACAGAGCAAAGATTAGATGAGCTCTATGCGATCTAAAAAAGATGAGGCAGTTAAGAAATGAGGGATCAGTATGGATATTAATAAACAAACTAAAATTTTTATTACAGGATGTGGCGGAATGTTAGGATCCTCGGTTTATCAGATCTTTAGGCGAAAGTGTGATGTATTAGCTACGGATATTAATGTGAATGAATCTTGGCTTCTTTATGGGGACGTGCGGGATTTGTCACAAATGGAGAATCTAATGAAAGAGTATCAACCGGATTTGATTATTAATTTAGCAGCTTTAACCGATTTAGAAGCGTGTGAGAAGGATGTAGAAAATACTTGGCAAACAAATGCTTTAGGCGCGGAAAATATGGCTTTATTAGCTCAACGTTTGGAAGTTCCACATGTTTATATTTCAACGGCGGGTATTTTTGATGGGAAGCAGGAGTATTATAATGATTTTGATACTCCGAATCCTCTTAGCATTTATGCCAAGGCCAAATATTATGGGGAGGGAGTGGTTCAACGTATGCTATCCCAATATTATATTTTTCGTGCGGGGTGGATGATGGGAAGCGGCCCGCAGAAGGATAAAAAATTCATTAATAAAATTTTTAAGCAAATTCAGAATGGTTCCAAAGAGCTTTTTGTCGTTGAGGATAAGCTTGGAACTCCGACTTATACAGTAAATTTTGCTGAGAGTATGTTTAAGATTGTACAGACCCAATATTATGGGTTGTACAATATGGTTTGTGGAGGAAGTTGCTCACGTTATGATGTTGCTGTTGAGTTTGTACGTCTATTGGGGTTAGAAAATGAAGTTAAAGTGACGATTGTTGATTCAGATTATTTCAAAAAAGAATATTTTGCTTCTCGCCCATACTCTGAAAAATTAGTTAATCTTAAGCTGGAATCACGTGGTATTAATTATATGCGGCATTGGAAAGAGTGCCTTTTAGAATATACTAAGGAGTATGTGCAAGCGTATGCAAAAAGTTAGTATTATTGTTCCTGCCTACAATAAATCAGAGTTAACTGTTCGGACGGTTGAAAGTATACTTCAACAAACATACGCAAATATTGAGATTCTTGTGGTGGATGATGGATCAAAAGATGACACACAGGAAAGGTTAGCTGTTTATAAGGACAAGATTCAGTATATTTATAAAAAAAATGGTGGGGCATGTAGCGCGAGAAATGAAGGTATACGTCAAGCAACAGGGGAGTTTATTGCTTTTTTAGATTGTGATGATCTTTATGAAAAGAAGAAGGTTGAATTTAGCATAGAATATCTTATCAAAAATTCTACTTTCGGTTCCGTTTATACGGATGCTTATTTTATCGACACCAATGATCATATTGTCGGGCAGTACGCACACCCGAAGAGTATTCAACATCAAGGTAATATATCTTCACAACTTATTTTAGGTAATTTTATTTGTAATTCAACGATGGTGGTTCGTAAAAGTGTTATTCAAAAAGTGGGGTTTTTTGATGAAACAATTTTTACTCCTGCTGATTGGGATATGTGGATGCGTATTGCAGAAATAGCGCCTATGGGCTATATTAATGAACCATTAACACATTATCGTGTTACAGATAATTATATTTTCAACCGATTGAAACTTGCTGAAAAAGAAGAGCGAATAGTCCTTAATAAATATTTTGAGCGGAACAGACCATCTTCTTTTTTTCAGAAAAAAATTTTATCAAATTTTTATCTACGATATGCTATGTGTTATTTTCTAAAAAAGGAGCCAAAAGTTTTAAAGGAAAAGTATTTTTTATCTTTACGCGAAAATTTTTTGAATTTTAAGGCTTGGGGGATTTTTCTTTATTTTTTATTTGCTAAAGAACATTTAAGAGAAAATTTAAGTAAACGAATATTAAGAATTAAGGAAAAGTAGGGCCCATGGCAACAAAAGTAGACGGGATATGAAGAACAAAAAAAACTATTTTTTAGATGCTGCAGGATTAATAAGCATAGGGATATTGTGCTTAGGATATGTTTTATTTTCTAGTATATTTGCTGAATGCCATATTAAACTTTTTTTTTTAAATTTCCCCATTTTTGTTGGAGAGGTCATTCTATTTTTATGCCTTATTTTATTTTTTTCCAAATGTTTTAGTCAACCGGCATTTAATAAATGCTACTGGGCGGTGATTGCCTATTTTGTTTTTGTTCTTATAAAAGCGTTTTGGGGTTATTTTGAGTTTGGGCCATTAGCTTTTCGTAACGCGGCATTATTTTATTATCCTTTTTTTGCTATTTTGGGTTATTCGTTTTATAGAAGGGATTTTTTTGAGCAGAGGAAGATTTTTTTATTATCTCTGTTGATTATAGGTATTTTTTTTATTCAAAAGTTTAATACGTATTGGACATTAACGTTATTTTTTCTGGCATTAATCTTAATTAAATCTTATCATCAAAAAAGTATTAAATATATCTTTTTAATAGGTCTTTTGTTAGTTACTCCGTATATTTTACTTATTAAGACATCGCGTATGATGATGGTTGGAAATCTGGCAGCTAGTGTCTATATCATTTTTTCTTTTTATAAATTACTGGATTGGAAAAAAGAAGTAAGGCGGGGAATGCTCGTTTTGAGTTTTTTTATCATTGTTCTTGGGGTCGCAAAATTTGGTGACATAAATGCCATGAAATCTATTGTGAGTTTCCATAAGATGATGGAAATTTTTAATTTGTATAACGAAAAGGTAATTAAGATATTAAAGAAGGGAGAGTATAAGCGGGTTAAGATAGGAAAAGTTGGCTTATATAATCCAGATTCTTTTGTCTGGAATGCCAGGTTGGAAAGTGAAACGAACAAGGTGATAACAGGTTTGCAGGTACGTGCCAGAGGTGAGCTAGGGCGACAACCGAAAGAAAAGGGATTAAAGGAAGAGGTTATCAAAAAAAATTTTTCTAAAGTTAAAACAGGCGTTTTTAAAATAGAGCAGAATGTAATAAAAAAAATATTTAATAGTAAATATTCGGTAAAAACGCCACTTGTCATTCCCGCGAAGGCGGGAATCCAATCGAGAACAACAGGCACAGATCCTTTTAGAAATGGGTCCCTGACTAAAGCATCCGGGAATGATGGACGAGAGAGTCGTCTTTACCAAATACATACGTCTGATAAGATGCCGGAGAAGAGGCGTTCAATTTCAACAGAAGAATTGTTTGATAAAGGGCAGCAGAGGCCTGTAATTTCAATAGAAAAATTTAATTTAAAACCAGATGAGACGAAAGAGACGATTATACCTCTCCAGCGGAATTGGGAGGGGGCATGTATTAATGCTGTTTTTCGAATGTTTATTTGGCGAGATATGATTGTGGAGTTTTGGAAAAAAAAGCCGGTTTTCGGATTTGATTTTGGAAAACCTTTACGTTCAAGAAGCCTTGAAATTATTAATTGGGGGGAAACAGAGTGGAGTAGAGACGGTTGGATTGGGGCGCATAATTCGTATTTAGATATGGTTTATCGGGCAGGGATTGTAGGAGTAGTTTTTATTGGATCGGTTTTAACTGTTTTGTTTCAGATGATTAAAAAATTTATTCGGTTAAAATCAACTACAGGAATATTATTATGTGGCATTATTGTTAACTGGTTTGTGGCTGCAAATTTTTTGCTTATTTTTGAATTGCCTTATACAGCCATCCCTATTTGGACAATTTATGGTATGACGTTTGCCTATTATCAAAATTTAAAACGGTCTTCGAAAGAGGTCTCTTATGAACAAAAAAAATAAAAAAATACATTTAATCACCGGAGCAGCTGGTTTCATCGGTAGTAATTTTGTCCAATATCTTTATGAAAAAGAAGAAAATATAGAAGTGCGGGTATTGGATAAATTGACTTATTCTGGGAACAGGGAGAGTTTAAAAAATTTTAAAGGAAGAGAAGGGTTTTCATTTGTTCATGGTGATATTTGTGATGCCGCTCTTGTTGATGAATTGATGCAGGATGTGAATGTAGTGGTTAATTTTGCGGCTGAGGCGGCGGTGGATCGTTCCATTGAAAGTTCCCGTTCTTTTTTAGATACGGATATTATGGGCGTCTATGTTTTATTGGAAGCCGCGCGCAGGCAAAAGAGTTTGAAGCGGTTTGTTCAAATTTCAACCGATGAGGTTTATGGGCAGATTATGGACGGGAGTTTTGTTGAGGCTTCTGAGTTAAAACCACGTAATCCTTATTCAGCATCTAAACTCGGTGGTGACCGCTTAGCCTATAGTTATTTCGCAACATACAACATGCCGGTGGTGATCACGCGGGCCGCGAATACCTATGGACCGATGGCGTATCCGGAGAAGGTTATTCCTTTATTTATTACGAACCTTATTGATGGTTTACACGTTCCGATTTATGGGGAAGGAAAACAAATTCGGGACTGGCTTTATGTGACAGATCATTGTTCGGCGATTTATCATTTGATTGAGAACGGGCAAAGCGGTGAGGTTTATAATGTCGCGGCAGATCAGGAATTTACGAATATTGAATTAACGCGTAAGATTTTGGCACTTATGAAAAAGGATAATTCTTTCATTTCTTATGTGAAAGACCGTCCGGGACATGATTTTCGTTATAGTTTAGACTGTTCAAAATTAAAAGCGACCGGATGGATGCCTGAATATAATTTAATTAAGGGGTTGGAAGAAACAGTGCAATGGTATCAAGCCAATGAAAATTGGTGGCGTCCTGTGAAAGAAAAGATGGATCAGCGGTATATTAATGGATTTTGGGGCAATAAAAAGTAATCGTTTTTCAGACGCAGTAATCGTTTTTCGTGAAAAACGATTTCCGGAAGAGGCTACTCCCGTTGGGTATGCCGCCTTGATTGGAGACTATAATCTGGAGGTTCCCTTCCCTTCCACTCCACTTTATGCTGAGGAGCAGATATTTACGCGCAGGTTCTTAGTTGCAAAGGTATTATTTTGAGAAAAGAAGGAAAAGATATGAGAGGGGTTCTTCTTGCCGGTGGTTCGGCGCAGCGTTTACGGCCGTTAACAAAAGTAACGAATAAGCATCTTCTCCCGGTTTATAAAAAACCGATGATTTATTATCCTTTGGAGGCACTTTTGAAGGCGGGGATAAAAGATATTCTTATTGTTACTGGCGGAGAGCATGTTGGAGATTTTTTTCGTCTTCTTGGTTCCGGTCGGGAGTGGGGCGCTCGGTTTAGTTATGAAATTCAGGAAGGCAGCACCGGAACAGGAGCCGCGTTATTATTAGCAGAGAACTTTGTGCATGATGAAGAGTTTATGGTGATCTTGGGGGACAATGTGGTGAGTGAAGATGTAGGAAAATTTGTTAAGCAATTTCAGGAAGAAAAGAACACATATAAAGCGAAAATTTTGGTGGCAAAAGTGAAAGACCCTCAAAAATATGGGGTGGTTGAGTTTAAGGGAAAGAAGATTGTTAATATTATTGAAAAGCCTAAGAAACCAAAATCCAATTATGTCAACACAGGCCTTTGGATGTTTCAGCCTGAGGTGTTTTCTCTCCTTAAAAAACTTAAAAAAAGTCCGCGTGGAGAATATGAAGTCACTGACATTCTTGCCTATTATGTTAAAAAACAGCAGCTATCCTATTCCATCCTCAAATCAGCCTGGACCGATGCAGGTTCATTTGAATCCCTCTATAACGCGACCGTATTAATGAAGAAGCTGGAAGATAGGACAGAAAAGAGCTGTTAGCAAGTAGCAATCATTAATTTTTCGTGTTTTATGCGCCATCTATAGTCTATTTTTCTGTAATAATTGATTATATTATGCTTGATTTTTCTGTATTTATTTATATTATGTGTGTAGATGAAAAGAAAAATTGATAATAATCTAATTGAATGGAAAAGAAGCAGGCAAAGGAAAGTCTTGTTATTAAGGGGAGCAAGACAGGTTGGAAAAACTTATTCTTGCCGTGTTTTAGGTCAATCTTTTAAGTATTTTTTAGAAATAAATTTTGAAGAAGACAAGGATGTCAAAAAACTTTTTGAAAGAACCCTTAATCCCGCGCATCTGTCCGAGAAGTTATCAGCCTATTTTTCTATCCCCATTATTCCCGGAAAAACGTTGCTGTTTTTTGATGAGATACAAGCTTGTCCCGATGCCTTAAGTTCTTTACGTTTTTTCTACGAAAAAATGCCGGATTTGCATGTTATCGCTGCCGGATCCCTTCTGGAAATTGCTTTATCAAGTTTGCCTTCTTATGGTGTTGGTCGAATACAATCTTTTTTTATGTATCCTTTGTCATTTGATGAATATTTAAAGGCGTTGGGGGAAATCGCCCTTATAGATATAAAGAATAATAAAAATGTAGAGTCTATTTTTCACGATAAAATAATTGATTATTTAAAGACATTTTATTTGATTGGCGGATTACCTGAGATTGTTAATGAGTATGTAAAAACCAGAAATGTTTTAGAATGTCAAAAATTGTTGGGAGATTTGTTGGAATCTTTTCGTGATGATTTTGCTAAATATAAACGTCGAGTTGATGTACAGCTTTTGAATGAGGTGTTTAATTCTATTGCTGTTCAGGCAGGGGGTAAATTTAAATATTCAAACGTTGATGGCGCGCATAATCATCGGGCGTTAAAACAAGCTCTGGATCTTTTAGTGCAAGCTGGGCTGGCTTACAGAGTATATCATTCATCCGGTTTTGGCGTACCTTTGGGTGCCGGGATAAAAAATAACAGGTTTAAAGTTTTTTTATTTGATCTGGGGATACATTTTCGTTTGTTAGGATTAAAAAATGCTGACATTCTTCTTGCCAATGATGTAGATATGATTAATAAGGGAAGCATTGCTGAAGTTTTTGTTGGTCAGGAATTTATAAAATCTATGGAAAACAGAGCCCGCGCGCAACTTTTTTATTGGCATAATGAACAAAAAGGGACGTCTTCTGAGGTGGATTATCTTTTTCAAAAAGGTGATAAAATTATTCCTGTTGAGGTTAAATCAGGAAAAACCGGAAAAATGAAAAGCATGAAGGTTTTTTTAAATCAGCACAACACAGATTATGGCATAAGGCTATCATTAGAAAAATTTTCACAGTATGAAAATATATCCATTATGCCTCTGTATGCTGCAAATATTATTCAGGAACAGGGTAAAAAAATTGGAAGTATAATCAATGGTTAAAAAATGAATATTCTTATTACAGGGGCCGATGGTTTTATCGGGCGACGATTATTTGAAGTTTTAAAGAAAACATCTTGCCATGTTTATCCTCTCACCCATAACGATCAGGACATTACACAATCTTTTAAGTTAAAGGAGTCTTTTGACTGTGTTTTTCATTTAGCGGCGTGTAACGTGACGCATGTTGGTAAGACTGATTATGAAACTTATCACCGCGTGAATGTGCAGGGGACAGAAAATGTGATTAAGGCGGTGAATACAAAATATTTTATTTTTATGTCCACAGGGCTTGTATATCAGAGGGAAGGGAAAGATATTGATGAAAGTTCTCCAATTAAGCCGCAAGGGGCTTATGCCAAAAGTAAGTGGGAGGCCGAACAGATTTGTCGGCAATATTTTTCAGAGGATCAGTTGACCATTTTAAGAGCCGTGAATGTGGTTGGTCCAGGGCAGGCAGAAAAGGCCGTGATTCCGGTATTTTTTAAGAAAACATTGAATAATGAGCCGATTGAGTTGATTCATCCAAAGGATACATTATTGCAGTTTTTGTATGTGAATGATGTAGTGAATGTTTTTCAGAAGCTTTTGGAAAGAAATCAAGGGTGCGGCACAATGAATCTCGCACCGGAAACAGGGATAAGTTTGGGAGATTTAGCCGAGATGATTGTCAGGCAAACGAATTTTTCATCAGAAATAAAGTGTTTGAATGGGGTAAAAGCAATAAATGTAAAGGTACTAGCAGCTAAAGCCAAAAAAGTATTAGGTTGGCAGGCCACAACTTCTCCATCCCGAATTATTAATATTTATAGTGAGAATTTATGAAACAAAAAACAATAAATATTATGAATTCTAAAACACGCATTCTCATCTGCGGGATTCTTCCGCCGCCATATTTCGGTCACAGCATGATGTATAAGATGCTCATGGAATCAAAGTTTATTGAAGCCTATGATGTGACGTTTATGAATATGCATTTCTGGAGTTATGGGACGCATAAGAAGGTAACTCTTTCTAAATTATGGAAGATGGTGAAATATGTTTTTCAGTATATTTATCTGATCCTTCGGCATCGTCCTCAATATGTCCTTTATAATATGAGTTTTGATAAGATGCCGTTTTTAAAAGATTATTTATTTTGTCGATTAGGCAAGTTGTTAGGACGCAAAATTGTGATTCATGATATGGGGCAGTATGTGCGGGAGTTGTATGATAATGGAAATGATTTTTATAAACGCCTTGTTCGAGAATTTTGCGCGATGGCAACAGCGAGCATTGTTTTAGGGGAGGGGACGAAAGATAAATATGAAGGCTTTATGGAACGAAAACGACTATTAGCAGTACCGGGGTGTGTGACGGATTTTTATGATCAGGGACAGAGGAAGGAGAAAAGTCAGGAATGTGTGCAAGTGCTTTATTTTTCTTTCTTAAGCTGGACAAAGGGGGTTATGACGGCGATCAAAGCGATTCCGGAAGTGATTAAGAAAAATTCAAACATTTGTTTTATATTTGGGGGCCCCTTTGAGTCGGACGAATTCAAGGAAGAGATTGAAAAATATGTTGAAGAGAATAATCTTAGCGATTATGTGACATTTTTGGGTTATGTGGATAGTGAAGAAAAAAGGACGGAATTAATGAGAAGTTCAGATATTTTTATTTTTCCCACACATCGGGATGTGTTTGGTTTGGTCCTTTTACATGCC
>VAPK010110216.1_pt1 | contig 10698 bp, 8 predicted proteins | sample 3395031 | NCBI WGS metagenome assembly VAPK01 (sample SAMN08290443, study PRJNA428436) | hydrothermal vent metagenome | isolation source: Deep-sea hydrothermal vent chimney 1 | place: Pacific Ocean: Juan De Fuca Ridge
CATTAGACATCAAGACTGCTTGAAAATTATCTCCATAACCCAAGCCATGAGCAATACCCGCTGCAATTGCATAAATATTTTTCAATACTGCAGCATATTCCGTACCAATAATATCATCAGAAACTTTTGTTTTTATATATCTACTTGCTAATTTTTCACTAATAACTGTCGCCTTTTTTTCATCCCTACAAGCAATAGTCAAATAAGACAGACGTTCTAAAGCAACTTCTTCAGCATGGCAAGGCCCAGTGATTACACCAATATCTTCAAAAGGAATATTATACGTTTCAAAAAAATGTTCACCTACAATAAAACCCGTTTCTGGTACGATCCCTTTAATGGCAGAAAAAATAATTTTACCTTTTAGAGAACTTGTCAATTTATTTAGCTCATCATTCAAAAAAGCAGAAGGAATCGCAAATATCAAATAATCTGCATAGTCAACCATTTCATTTATATCATCTGTCAGTTTTAATTGTTCAGGGTTAAACTCAACAGAACTGATGTAATTTGGATTGTGTTTGTTTCGTTTAATATGCTCTATTGCATAAGAACTACGCATATACCAACCTATTTCATCTAAATTTTCATTTAGCATTTTTACGATTGCTGTTGCCCAGCTTCCACCACCAAATACGGCAATTTTAGGTTCTTTACTCATATCTATTGTTTACAAATCAAATGTAACAAAATTTTAAAGAAATCTAATCATTTCAAATTTTAAGCTATTTTCACTACATTTGAGCACCATTAATTTTAAAACTAAAATATGTCAGAAGAGAACAAAGGCTTTGAAGATGAAATTAAAAAAACTGCTAATGAATTTACAGATGGTGCTAAAGAAGCTATGGATAGTTTAAGTAATGCTGGTGGTGAAAATAAAAAAGTTGTTGCAGGTATTTTAGCTATTATATTTGGCTCACTTGGGGTTCACAAATTTATCTTAGGCTACCAAAAAGAAGGACTAATTTTACTAGGAACAACCGTACTAGGCTATGCAACTTTATGTATTATTATTGGGGCTTTCTTTGTTTGGATACCAGGAATTATTGGTTTAATTGAAGGCATTATCTATTTGACAAAATCTGAAGAAGAGTTTTACAACACCTATCAGCTTAATAAAAAAGCTTGGTTTTAAACTTGTTCATTTTCAGAAAGTTTACGTTCTAATTCTGCTTGAAATTCTTCCATTACTGGCTTAACAGTGCTTTCTGGTATGTCAGAAATCTTTATATACATTAAACCATCAATAGCATCGTTAAATTTAGGATCAACATTGAAAGCTAATAACTTCGCATTTTGCTTCACATACTTTTTTAATAAAACTGGCATCCTTAAAGAACCAGGCTCTAACTCGTCTATAATTTTATCAAATTTTGTCATATCAGCTTTGCTGGCATCAAAAACAAAATCTTTATCAGCATCATTTAGCTTCACTTTATATTCTTTTTTTGGATGTATGTATTGTGCCAAATAAGGATCGTAATAATGAGACCTCATAAATTCAATCATTAATGACTTTGAAAAGTTCGAAAATTGATTACTGATACTTACACCACCCATTAAATATTTGTATTCTGGAAATCGTAAGGTTACATGAACAATCCCTTTCCACAATAAAAATAATGGCATAGGCTTTAACTGGTATTCTTTTATAATGAAAGCCCTACCCATTTCAATGGTCTTTTTCATCATTGGATGCAACTCTGATTCAATTCTAAATAAAGTGTTTACATAAAACCCATCTATACCATATCTTTTATAAATCTCTTTTCCTAAACCCATTCTGTAAGCACCTACAACAACTTGTTTTTCTCTATCCCATAAAAACATATGATGGTAAAATTTATCATATTTATCAATATCAATAGCTTTGTTTGTACCTTCTCCTATTTCACGGAAAGTAATTTCACGTAGTCGCCCAATTTCACGTAAAATATTGGGTATATATTTACTTCTTGCTAAAAATATTTCATAATTCTTACTCTCTAATAACCTATAATTATATTCTCTTAATTTTTCAACTTCTTTAGTTATTTTTTCAGGAGAAATAGGAGGGATTATTTTTTTAGGTTTCTTTGGTATTTTTAATGATGGTTTTTTTATCAATGGTTTTTTTACCTCAAACGGATTTGCCAACATATATGTTTTCTTTCGTAAAAAAGTATGGAAATCCTCGATATTTTCATAAGCTGCTTGGTCTTTTACAGATATTGGTTTCCCAATTCTCACTTTAATTACTCGTCTTTTTTGTGAGAGTACTTCTGAAGGTAGTTTGGCTGTTCTAAGTGTATCACTAATCTTTGAAAGAAAATAAAACAACTTGCTATTTTTAGCATGAAAATAAATAGGAATAACAGGTACTTTTGCTTTATGGATCAATTTTACAGCTCCCTCCTCCCAAGGCTTATCAATAATTAATTTCCCGTCTTTATACGTAGAAACTTCACCTGCAGGAAAAATACCTAAAGGATGCCCTTCTCTCAAATGTAACAATGCGTTTTTTATACCAGTAAGACTTGATTTTGCATCTTTTCTATCCTCAAACGGATTCACAGGCATTACATAAGGCTTCAAAGGCTCTATTCTGTGTAATAAAAAATTAGCAATGATTTTGTAATCAGGTCTGTTTTCTACCATTAATTTCAACAATAAAACACCATCAATACCTCCAAGTGGATGATTAGAAACGGTTATAAATGAACCGTCTTTTGGGATGCGTTTTAAATCTTCTTCAGGTATTTCAAAATCTATTTGAAACTCTTTTAAAATGGAATTTAAAAAAGCTACATCTTTTTTTTCTTTATGTTTTTCGTAAAACCTATTGATTCTTGATATGCGTAATATTTTTAATAGCAACCATCCAACAAAAGTACCTAAAAAACCATATTTTTCAAGGTTGATAATACTGGCAATTTCTTTTGAAGATACTAAACCCATGGCTGATTTTAAAACAATTACCAAAGATAGAAAATTTATTGAACAACCATCTGCATAGTTTCTATAGTTGATTGTTTTAACAATACTTTATTATAATTCTCTATTTCTTTTACAGCAGCGATATTAAAATGCCTAATTGTATATAATGAAACTTCTTTGTGAAAATCTACCTTAAATTTATTTCTCAAGTGTTGTCTCAATTCTTCAAAATTATGATAGCTATCTTCTAAACATACTGAAAAACTAATGGCTGAGTTTTGAATTAAACTCACTTTCATTTTATGCTCATGTAGTAATTCAAATATTTCGCTAATATTCTGCTCTACAATAAATGAAAAATCTAAAGAAGATATAGATAGTAAAATCTGATTTTTCTTAACAATAAAGCAAGGAATTTCAGGTATAATTTTCTGACCTCTACTCACTATAGTTCCTTTGTTTGTCGGATTCACAAAGGATTTTACATATAGTGAAATTTCCTTTTTCTGTAAAGGTTGTAACGTTTTTGGGTGAATTACTGATGCACCATAAAAAGCCAACTCAATGGCTTCTGTATATGATATTTTTTGTAACAATTGTGTTTCCTTAAAATATCGCGGATCAGCATTTAAAACACCTTCAACATCTTTCCAAATAGTTAAGCTATCAACGTCTAAGCAATAAGCAAAAATACCCGCAGAATAATCTGAACCTTCTCTACCTAATGTTGTTGTATTTCCGTTTATATCACCTGCTAAAAAACCTTGAGTAATGTATAATTTTTCAGGTAAAATAGTAGTCTTAATATTTTGTTCGGTAAGTTTCCAATCAACTTTAGCTTCTCTAAAATTGCTATTGGTTTTGATACAGTCTCTAACATCAATCCATATGTTTTTTACACCCACATCATTCAAGTAATGGCTTACAATTTTAGTGGAAATCAACTCTGCAACAGGTACAATTTGATCATATATAAAATCGTATTCTCTGTTTTTATTTCGAATCATAAAACCTGATAGAGTCATAAAATATTTTTCTATTTCAAAAAACACTTCATGCTCTTTTTCGGCAAACAATTCATTTGTAATAGTATGATGATAGCTTCTCACTTTATCAATCAATAAAGGTAATTCAGCATCATTGACATGGTATGCTTTTGCTATTTTCTCAAAAGCATTGGTCATTTTACCCATTGCAGAAATTACAATAAGCACATTGTCAACGCCAACTTTTTGTAATACATTTACTATATTTTCAACTCCTTTTGCATCTTTTACAGACGCTCCTCCAAACTTAAATACCCTCATTATTTTCCCAAATATTTCTGAATATTTTCATCACTTATCTGACAAACATTCCAATCATTTAAATACAGAGCACCTGTACTTTTGTAAAACTCAATGGCTGGTATATTCCAACTTAAAACTTCCCAAGCTACTCTTTTCACTCCTTTATCTAAAGCAAAACTCAGCACACTATCGTATAAGGCTTTTCCTATGCCTTTACCTCTGTATTTTTGAGTAACTATTAAGTCTTCTAAATGTATCGCTCTGCCTTTCCAAGTAGAATATCTTTCATAAAATAAAGCCATGCCGATAATTTCAGTGTCTAATTCAGCCACATAGAATTTAAATACTGGTGTTTCTCCAAAACCATCATTTAACAAATCATCTACCGTTACTTCGACTGCATCTGGTTCTTTTTCGAAAATTGCCAATTCAATGATTAAATCTAATATAGATTTTACATCTTTTCGTTCTCCTTTTCTAATTTTAAAATTCATGGTATATAATTTAATACTGCTAATGTAAAAAACTTTAAGCAAAAATATCACCTTCTTTGAAGCTGCTTTTTTTAAACATGAATTCGATATAAAATACAATTTACAGAAATCAAAGAAGAGGTAAGGTTTGAAGGATAAATAATTTTTAAATATCTGTATATTTAAAAGTTTTTATACAAAAAAGATTGCCTTTTATTTGATTTTCTAATAGATTTGATAAATTTTCACATATATCTCACCTCTGTAAAAATTCATTCAAACTGTAAACGAATTTTATATCGAATTTAGGTTTTAAGTGAAATAAAAATTTTACGAAAACGTTATAGTTACATAAAATAAAAACGATATTTGCACACAAAACAATCATTGCTCTATGAAAAAACACAGCACATTAGGAGAATATATCATTGGTAATCAAAAAAAATTTAAAGGCTCATCTGGAGAGCTTTCAAGATTAATCAATTCTATTAGATTGGCTGCTAAAGTGGTAAATCACGAAGTAAATAAAGCAGGATTGGTAGATATCTTAGGTGATGCTGGAGACACCAATATTCAAGGTGAAGATCAACAAAAATTAGACGTTTACGCCAATGAAATTTTCATGCAAACTCTGACCAATAGGCAAATTGTTTGCGGTATTGCCAGTGAAGAAGAAGATGATTTTGTTACTATTTCTGGTGACAATGGCAACAATGACAATAAATATATAGTACTGATTGATCCGCTTGACGGTTCTTCAAATATTGATGTAAATGTATCTGTTGGAACTATTTTTTCTATCTATAAAAGAGTTACCGATTCTGGAACTCCTGTACAGTTAGAAGATTTTTTACAAGAAGGAAATCAACAGGTTGCCGCTGGTTATATTGTTTATGGAACTTCAACCATGTTAGTCTATACCACAGGGCATGGGGTAAATGGCTTTACATTAAACCCAGCTATTGGTACGTTTTATTTGTCACATCCTAATATGATGTTTCCAGAAGATGGCACTATCTATTCTATTAATGAAGGCTATTATATTCATTTCCCTCAAGGCGTTAAAGATTATTTAAAATATTGCCAAGAAGAGGAAGATAACCGACCTTATAAAGCTCGGTATATCGGATCATTGGTGTCCGATTTTCATCGGAATATGATAAAAGGGGGTATTTATATTTATCCGACCAGCTCTAGAGCACCTAAAGGGAAATTACGCTTATTATATGAATGCAATCCGATGGCTTTTTTAACAGAACAAGCTGATGGTAAAGCATCTGATGGTTATATGCGTATTATGGATATTAAACCTACCGAATTACACCAACGTGTACCTTTTTTCTGTGGTAGCAAAAATATGGTAACTGTAGCAGAAGGATTTATGAAAAATTATCCTGAGGATGCGGAATATTAGTGTTCAGTATGCAGTTGGCAGTACATGCAATAAACACCTCTTTACATCACTCGAGTCAACTTAAAAAATTTCTCGTAGCTTTCTGGGATGGTATCAATGTTTAACAATGAACCCTCTTCTAGATATGGATAGATCTCATCATAGGTAAGTATATTATTCATCCCTACGCGTTTATTGATATATTCTCTATTTAAATCATCTGGACTGTTCAATCCTGCTGCAGCAATTAGTTCTAAAAAACTATGAATGGTACCTTCTTGGTAATTGGTAGTTCGTACAGCCTTGTCTTCAACATTTAAGCCTTTCATTAAGGATGCATTCTGAGTTGCTACACCAACTGGGCAGGTATTTTTGTTACATTCCAACGCTTGAATACAGCCAACAGCCAACATCATAGCTCTTGCACTATTACAGCCATCAGCACCTAAGGCAATGGCTCTCGCCATATGAAAACCTGTAATTATTTTACCAGCAGCAATGATTTTAATCTCTTTTTTCAATCCGAAACCTACCAAAGTATCATAGACAAAAACCAAGCCTTCTCGCAAAGGCATTCCCATAGAATTTGAAAATTCAACTGGTGCGGCACCTGTACCACCTTCACCGCCATCAATGGTAATAAAATCAGGTTTTATTCCTGTATAAATCATGGCTTCACAGAAATCCATGAATTCTTGTTTTCTACCAATACACAATTTGAATCCGATAGGTTTCCCACCAGACAAGTCACGTAATTTTTTAATAAAATGCATAAACTCAATCGGATTAGAAAAAGCCGAATGCGATGGTGGTGAATGTACAGCAACATGAGGTTTTACATGTCTTATTTTTGAAATTTCTTCGGTATTTTTTGATGCTGGTAAAATTCCGCCATGACCTGGTTTTGCACCTTGTGATAGCTTTATTTCTATCATTTTTACTTGAGGTTTGGTCGCTCCTTCTTGAAAACCACTTTCACTAAAGTTCCCATCATCATCTCTACAACCAAAATAGCCTGTACCGACCTGCCAGATTAAATCGCCTTCATATTTTAAATGATAAGGACTCAATCCGCCTTCCCCCGTATTATGTGCGAATTTTCCAACCTTTGCTCCTTTATTTAATGCCATAACTGCATTTTTACTTAAAGAACCAAAACTCATGGCTGAGATATTTAGCAAACTCGATGAATACGGTTGCTTACAGTCTAAACCACCAATCACTAACCTAGGAAACTCTCCTATTTCTTTAGGACTATTTTTCGCGTACATAGAATGATCCATCCATTCATAACCAGAACGATAAACATCCATTTGCGTACCAAACGGCGTGGTATCATTTTCATTTTTTGCCCGTTGATAAATTAGAGATCTAAAGATTCTATTTAGTGGTCTTCCTTGGGTGTCTGTCTCTACAAAATACTGCATAATTTCAGGTCTGATGGCTTCTAATACATAACGCATTCTTCCAATGACTGGAAAATTTCTTCTAATAGCATGTTTTGTTTGCAATACATCAAAAACACCCATCAGAATTAATGGTACAATAATGATAAAACTCCACAATACAGGATGCCAAAATCTGGAAATAGCAAAAATTAAAATGGTAATTATAACGGATAATAAAATAAATTTTTCTCTAACTTTCATTATTGGATAGGTTTAGTGTATAGTCGGGATTAGTTGAAAAAATCAGTCATCACTGAAATAAAGATTCCATTCTAAAAACGGAATTTCACTAATAAAGCCTAAATTTACCAAAATTTTAGAGAAATGGGGATTATTAAAATTAAAAATATTCATTTATACGCCTATCACGGATGCTTAGATGAAGAAGGTAAGATTGGTTCTGAGTACAGAGTAGATTTATCTGTAAATGCCGACTTGTCTAAATCAGCTAAAACTGATGACTTGATAGATACTGTTGACTATGTCCATTTAAATAGAATTGTAAAAGAAGAAATGGCAATACGTAGTAAATTATTAGAAACTGTTGCTGATAAAATATTGACAAGAATACTACAAGAAATTTCAATGGTTAAAAAGGCTACCATAAAAGTTTCTAAAGTAAACCCTCCTATTGGTGGTAATGTAGCTTTGGTGACGATTAAAATGTCTAAGAAAAAATAACAGAAAAACGTATTGTGTCGCTATTTAATTTTATAAATTTGCAAACCTAAAATACGAATTGTATTTTGCCTCACCCGAAATCACTAATGCGATTTCGACCTCTCCAAAAGAAGAGGTGAATCTGAAACCTTGACGCGAAACATCAAGGAATTTTATTTACTGGCGTCGTGGCCGAGTGGCTAGGCTGGGCTCTGCAAAAGCTCCTACAGCGGTTCGAATCCGCTCGACGCCTCAATAACCTCATCTTTTAGGTAGATGAGGTTTTTCTTTTTAATCTTTACCATTTACATCTTTATATTTATTAATTTTAGCGAATGAATATTTATCCTATAGAAACTGGTCATTTCAAATTAGATGGCGGTGCTATGTTTGGCGTTGTTCCAAAAGTATTGTGGCAAAGAACGAATCCTGCAGACAGTAATAATTTGATTGACATGGCAGTTCGGTGCTTACTTATTGAAGATGGCGACAGACTTATCTTAATCGACACAGGTACTGGCAACAAGCAATCTGACAAGTTTTTTAGCCATTATCACTTGTTCGGAAATGCATCTTTAGACAACTCATTAAATAAGTTAGGGTTCCATAAAGACGATATTACTGATGTCTTTTTAACACATTTACATTTTGACCATTGTGGTGGTAGCATCCAATTCAATACTAATAAAACAGGCTATGAACCTGCATTTAAAAACGCAAAATTTTGGTCTAATAAAAATCATTGGCAATGGGCAATTGAGCCTAACGCTAGAGAAAAAGCATCCTTTTTAAAAGAAAACATCAATCCTATTCAAGAAAGTGGACAATTGAATTTTATTGAACTCAATAAAAATAGTCTCATAAAAAATTCTCCTTTAGGTTTTGATATTCTTTGTATTGATGGTCATACCGAAAAACAAATGCTTCCGATAATTAATTACAAAGGACAAACTCTTGTTTTTATGGCTGATTTACTACCAACTGTAGGGCATATTCCCATACCCTACGTAATGGGATACGATGTTAGACCCTTAATAACAATGACTGAAAAAGAAGCTTTTTTAAAATTAGCTGCAAATGAAAATTTTATGTTATTTTTGGAGCACGATGCACATCATGAAATTTGTACCGTAAAACACACAGAAAAAGGAGTACGACTAAACAAAACTTATACATTTAACGAAATTTTTAATTAAACTAATAAACATGCGAATTTTAAAACCAATTTCAGTAGCCTTAATCGCTACATTAACACTTGCAAGTTGCGGAACAACTAAGACAGCAACCTCAACTACTACTGCAACAGCAGCAGTAAAAGAAATCACAATTATTACGGCAACTGATAGTATCAGTCCAAAAACAGGTAAAATGACCGAAGCTCAAATTCAAGCTTGGCCTCATATGGATGTTTTTACTGATTCTGTACCTGGAATGAGTCTTGACAAAGCCTATGCTTTTGTAAAAGACAAACAAAGCACTACAGTTATTGTAGCTGTTATTGATTCTGGTATTGATATTGAACATGAAGACCTAAAAGATGTGGTTTGGGTAAATACTAATGAAATTGCAGGCAACAATAAAGATGATGACAATAACGGATATGTTGATGATATTAATGGATGGAATTTCTTAGGTGGTAAAGCAGGGCAAAGTACACCAGAACAATTAGAATTGACAAGAATTGTAAAAAAAATGATGCCACGTTTTGATGGAAAAGCTGCTGAAGATATCGCTGAAGCGGATAAAGCAGACTTTAAATTATTTACTGAACTTAAAAGCACTATTGATAAGAAACTTATAACGGCTAAAAATACAGTAGAGCAATACACCTCCTATAGGGATGCTATCACTATGGTTAGTGATACACTTACAAAAATATTGGTAGGTAAAGAAATGAATCTAGAAAACATCAATGCTACAAAATTTGACGACCCAGCCTTACAGCAAGGAAAAATGATTTTAATGCAAGTTGTTAGCTCTGGTGATACAGCTGATGATGCTAAAAAAGAATTAAAAGGTGCTATTGACCATTTTTCAAATCAGTTAAATTCACAATATAAAATTGATTTTAATGGCAGATTGACCAATGACAACCCTGATGATATTACTGACACTAGCTACGGTAACGGTTTGGTAATTGGCTCAAAAGGTGTTGAATCTCACGGTACCCACGTATCTGGTATTATTGCTGCCAAACGTAATAATGGTATTGGTATGGACGGTGTTGCTCATAATGTGAAAATTATGGCTATCAGAGCCGTACCAGATGGTGATGAGTACGATAAAGATGTGGCTTTAGCGATCAGATATGCTGCAGATAATGGTGCAAAAGTAGTAAACATGAGTTTTGGTAAAGGACATTCTCCAAATGCTGAATGGGTCTATGATGCTATTAAATATGCTGCAGAAAAAGATGTATTGTTAGTACATGCTGCTGGTAATAGTAGTGAGAATATTGATACTGCAGAAAATTTTCCGAATGATTCTAAAGATAAATTGGCTGAGTTTTCAGACAA
>VAPK011219372.1_pt1 | contig 10697 bp, 9 predicted proteins | sample 3395031 | NCBI WGS metagenome assembly VAPK01 (sample SAMN08290443, study PRJNA428436) | hydrothermal vent metagenome | isolation source: Deep-sea hydrothermal vent chimney 1 | place: Pacific Ocean: Juan De Fuca Ridge
AATGATTAAATGATTAAATGATTAAATGAAATTCTCATTTTTCATTTTAAACTTCTCAATGCTCAATACTAATATCTCTATTCACCAATTCAAAAGTCTACAGTCCAACCGTCTAACGTCTATAGTCTCTTTTCTATTTTCTCTTCTCTTTTTTCTACTTGAGTTTCTCAATACTCAATACTTAATACTTAATACTTAAATCTCTAATCTCCAATTAAAAAGTCTACCATCCAATCGTCTAATGTCTATCGTCTCTTTTCTCACAACTCAATTTAACTTATTCACTAATTCTCCATATATACTTACTAGCCAATGTCTTATATGGATTCCAATTTTCAGCCAATTCATTTAATTTTAGTTTTAATTCTTTCTTTTCTAAATCTATTTGATATAATTTTTTCATTCCATTTTGAATGCCCAGATCATCAACCGGAAAAACGTTCGGTCTATCCATTGGAAACATCAAGATCATTTGAACCGTCCATTTGCCAACTCCTTTTATTTGTGTTAAATAATCAATTATCTCAGTATCTGTTTGTTGATATAGATATTCGAAACTTATGTCATTATTCAAAGAGAATTCTGCAACATTTTTAAGGTATTTTATCTTGTTATTAGATAAGCCAGTTTTTCTTAATATTTCGTGCTCTGTTACTAATAGTATTTCTGGTTTTGGATATCCATTTACAAAAAGATCTGTAAATCTTCTCCATATTATTCTTACCACTTTAGTGGAAAGCTGTTGTGAAACAATTGAGTTCAGCAAGGCTTGATAAACATCAATATCAAACTCCGGGCTTATATCACGATTCAATTTGGATATAGCTTGGCTTAACCTTTTATCTTTTTCTAAATAAATTAGTATTTCTTTGTAACTTTTCAAGTTTAACTTAATTTTAATTTGACATGTTATTGCTATTATTACATTTGCACTATTCATTCCAAAAATAACATTTTAATTCTTATGAACTTATTGAAAAAATCAATACTGTTACTACTCATACCTTTATTTGCCTTCTCGGCTCATAAATATTATATAAGCTTAACTAAAATAGATTATATCAAAGAAAAAAAAACTGTTCAGGTTACCATGCGATTTTTTATCGATGATGTTGAAAAAACACTCCAAAGCAGATATAATATTCAGTTAGAATTAGCTACAAAACAAGAAAATGAAAAGGCTAATTTTTACTTAGATAAGTATATCGGTCAAAAATTCAAAATTACGATCAACCAACAAAAAAGAACTTTGAATTATTTGGGAAAAGAATACGAAAATGATGTTGTATTTTTTTATTTAGAGTTAGAGAATATAGATAATATTAAACAGATCGAAGTTCAAAATAATATGCTGTTCGAAGAATTCGAAGAACAAGAGAATTACATTAAATTAAATATCAATAACAAGAAAAAAACCTTTATTCTAATAAAGGCTAATGATAAAGAAATGTTAAAATTTTAACATCTACTTTCTTTTATATAAATTATATTAATTTCGAAAATTAAATGACAAACAAATAATAAACCATGAAAAAAATTACACTATTAATTACTTTCTTTTTTATTGCATCCATATCATTTGCACAAGATAATCCTGCCGATAAAAAGGAAAAAGAACAGGGGCATTACAATATTAGTAAGTTCAAGCAAATTAAACAAGAACTTGCAACCCCCAACACTTACCGTACCGCCTCAGGTGCTCCGGGACATGAGTATTATCAGCAACAAGCTGATTATAAAATGGATATAATTCTCGATGATGAAAATCAAAAGATATTTGGTGAAGAAACAGTGACCTATCACAATAATTCACCAGATGATCTGGAATACATATGGGTACAATTAGATCAAAATATAAGAGCTGCAGATGCAAAAACAAATGATGTGAAAGCGGGTGGACCATCTGTGTTCTACAGCCCTGAAAAATACACACAATCATTTTTGGGAAAACCTTTTGATGGAGGTTTTAAAATTGATTACGTGCAAGATGTGAATGGAAATGCATTACAGCAAACAATTAACGGAACCATGATGAGAATTGATCTTCCTGCAATTTTAAAATCAGGTTCACGTACCTCATTTAAGATAAAATGGTGGTATAACATTCCTAATCACACGATAGACAGATCCCGTTCTGGTTTTGAGCATTTTGATAAAGATGGTAATAACACCTATATAATTGCTCAATTTTTCCCAAGAATGGCTGTATATAATGATATTGAAGGATGGCAAACATTACAATTTTTAGGCCGCGGTGAATTTGCACTTGTATTTGGAAATTACGAAGTTAATATTACTACGCCAGCCGATCATATTTTAGATGGTACAGGTCATATTCTTAATAGAAAAGAGATGCTTACTAAAAAACAATGGAAAAGATATGAAGAAGCTCAAAAATCATTCGACAAGCCTGTTGTGATAGTAACTCAGGAAGAGGCTGAGGAAAATGAAAAAGAGTTTTCTAAAAAAACAAAAACCTGGAAAATAAAAGCAGAAAACGTTCGAGATTTCGCATTTGCCAGCTCGCGTAAATATATTTTAGATGGACAAGCTGTTAAAATAGGTGATAGAAATGTAATGGCTATATCATTATATCCTAAAGAGGGTAATCCTTTATGGGAAGAATATTCTACCAAAGTGGTTGCAAGTACTATAAAATCCTATTCTAAACATATGTTTAACTATCCATACCATAAAGCAATATCTGTAAATGCCAAGCAGCAAGGAATGGAGTATCCTATGATATGTTGGAATTTTGGACGCCCAAAACCAGACGGAACCTATTCCGATAGGACCAGAAATGGTATGATTGGAGTAATTACCCATGAAGTTGGCCACAACTGGTTTCCAATGATCGTAAACTCAGATGAACGCCAATGGGGTTGGATGGATGAAGGTTTAAATACCTTTGCTCAATTAATGGCCGAACAAGAATTTGAAAATGGTTTTCCTTCAAGAGGATATCCAAAAAATGTTGTACGGTATATGAGCGGTGACCAAAGTAGAATTACTCCAATTATGACACAACATGATAATGTATTTAACAGTGGGTCAAATGCTTACGCTAAACCTGCTGCTGGATTATATATGCTAAGGGAAGTGATCTTGGGTCATGAATTGTTCGATAAAGCTTTTAAAACTTATGCCCATAGGTGGATGTTCAAACATCCTACACCTGCTGATTTTTTCAGAACAATGGAAGATGCTTCCGGTACCGATCTAGATTGGTTTTGGAGAGGATGGTTCTATACAACAGATTATACAGATATTGGAATTAAAGATGTAAAAAAATATGTTGTAACCGATAAACCAACAGAAAGAGCGAAGAAAATGGCAAAAGCCTATGGTATGAAAGTAGAAGATTTTGGTGAGAATCTATATTTGATAAATACAGATAGTGAAGAATATACCGAAGAGATGGCTAAAGTAAAAGATCCATCAAAAGATATTGCTTTTCTAAATGAATATTTATCAGATAATTTCACATCGGAAGAGAGAGGGAAATTAAAAGACACCAAATATTTTTATGAAATTGTATTTGAGAAACCAGGCGGATTGGTAATGCCATTATTGGTGGAATATGAATTTGCCGATGGTAGCAAAGAAAGCAAATATTATCCTGCTGAAGTATGGAGGTTTAATGACAAAGAAATTAAAAAAGTATTTGCATCTGATAAAGAGATCAAATCAATTGTTGTTGATCCAAATCAATTAACAGCAGACGTTGACACCAGTAATAACAGCTGGCCTAAAAAAGAAGAAGATTCTCAATTCGACAAGTTCAAAAAGAATGAAGTTTCACATTAAAAAAATGAATCCGAAATTTTCATTTAAAATTTCGGATTCATTTTAAACTAAAAACCAATTAAAATGACTAAAAAAATTTCAAAGACTCTGAGCCTGGCTCTATTATTAATTACATTTTCTGTTTCTGCACAAAATGTGATGGAAGCCAATTCTCAAAAATCAACCATTAACTGGAAAGGATTTAAACCAACAGGATCACATTATGGATCAATTAAGTTAGAAAAAGGTACTTTTAAAATAAATGGAGATCAAATTGTAGGAGGTGAATTTACTATTGATATGACATCAATAATTGATTTAGATATGGCGGCAGATAATGAATACAATGCCAAATTGGTTAAGCACCTAAAAAGCGAAGATTTTTTTGGTGTAGAAAAACATCCATCAGCGCATTTTAAAATCACCAAAGCTGAAAATAAAGGAGATAAAACTCTGATTCATGGTGATTTGACCATTAAAAATAAAACAAATCCTGTATCTTTTTTGGCAACAACAAATTTAAAAAATGATATTTTACTATTTAAAAGTGATACTTTTAAGATAGACCGATCAAAATGGGATATTAAATACAAATCAAAATCCTTTTTCGATGATCTGGCAGATAAATTCATATATGACGATATGGAAATATCGTTAGAAATTGAAGCAAATTAATTCGAAGCCCTTATTTTTTAAGGGCTTTTTTTATGCCTTTAAAATTGACCAAACCAAGATTCAATTCATAAAATTTAAATATTTTTAATTACTTTTAATAGATTATAATTTTTTAACTTTTACCGTGAAATTATTTTTAAAACATTTGAAAGATCGCGTGATCTTTTTCCGATCTATTAAAGTTGCTTTACTTGTCGGAACTATTCTCGCACTTATCAATCATTATGATGCAATTTTAAATGGCTCTTTTAACAGAACAAATACAATTCAGATCGTACTCACTTACTTCGTACCTTATTGTGTAGCAACCTATGCTTCGGTAAGTCATGCCTGCTATGTGGATTGTGCTAAAACAAAAGATTCTTAATTTTAGTTTAGATCTTTTCCTGGTATATAATTATCTGCAAACCATCAGGATCTCTAAGATACAAATAAGTGGCACCCCAAGGCTTTTCTACAGGGCCCTTTTTCTTCCATTTGTTATCTAAATTATTCACCCAATACTCTATTGAATTCGTTTTTATTTGCAAATCAATTTTATCATTTTCAAAAAATCTGTCAAAAGAGTTATTGTAATAATAATGATCGGAATCAATAGCAGAAATCTCTAAAAAAGCACTTGACCCTGTTTTTCCAATTCGCAATATACAACCTCTTACCCCCTTCTCTTCATTATATTCTTCTACTATTTCAAATCCTAAAACTTGAGAATAGAAATTTTTGGAAGCCTTAAAATCTTTAGTTCGAATTACTGTTTTAACATTGGTAAACCCAAACTGTTCTTTACTGTTGTTGTTTCCGTTTTTCATTATATCCTAATCCTGTAAATTTAAAACCAAACTATTCTTAACCTCGTTCATTATAAAGGTACTATGAGCGCTACTTATATGATCTAAAGTAGTTAGTTTATCATTTAAAAAATTTCGATACTCTTTCATGTTTTTAACCAATATTTTTAAAAAATAATCATAATCACCACTAACATTGTAGCAAGCCAGTACTTCATCAAATTTTATTACTTCTCTTTCAAATTTTTCCACATATTCATGCTTATGTTGTATCAATTTGATCTGACAAAAAACCACAAATGATTTTTCAACTTTTTCTTTATCTATAATGGCAATATATTTTTTTATTACACCATTTTTTTCGAGTTTTTTAATCCTTTCATATACCGCTGTTGCAGATAAATTTAAATACATAGAAAGCTCTTTGGTAGTCATTTTACTATTCTTCTGTAAATAAGTCAAGATTTTTTTATCAATTTTATCTAAGTTCATGTTTAAAATTCTCTATTTTAAAATAAAAAAACAAATTTTAATGTAAATATAACTATTTACTTAAATTATAATAGTTTTTTTATCTAAATATTGAACTATCTATTGACTATTAATCTATTAATATTTATTTTTGTAATAATTATTATTATCCAATAATCTTCATAAAAGAGGATATAAAACAATTAATTATGAGTTTTAAACCGGCAAACAACATACAAGATTTACAATATTTTGGAGAATTTGGAGGCGTAAATCCTTCTATCTCCGATTCATCGACATACACTTTCTTAGCAGCGAAATCAATGATGGACACTTTCGAAGGCAACTTAGAAGGATGCTATTTATACTCCCGTCATTCGAGTCCAACTAATTTGTATTTAGGTCAGATTCTTGCAGCAATGGAAGGTACTGAAAGTGCTAATGTTTCAGCATCGGGTATGGGAGCTATTACTCCTACTCTTATGCAATTATGTAATGCCGGAGATCATATTGTATCTTCCAGAACCATTTATGGGGGTACCTATGCTTTTTTAAAAAATTTCATTCCGAAATTTGGAATTGAAACCTCCTTTGTTGATATAACTTCATTAGAAAAAATGGAAGCAGCAATTACAAAAAAAACAAAAGTAATTTATTGCGAAAGTGTTAGTAATCCCTTATTGGAAATTGCAGATATTAAGGGGCTATCTAAAATTGCAAAAAAACACGGTTTAAAACTAGTTGTCGACAATACCTTCTCACCTTTGCAAATCTCACCCGTTAAATTGGGAGCAGATATTGTTATTCATAGCTTAACTAAATTTATAAATGGATCGAGTGATACAGTTGGTGGTGTGGTTTGTGCAAGCAATGAATTTATTGACAGCTTGAGAAACGTAAATGATGGAGCCAGTATGTTATTAGGTCCGGTTATGGATAGTTTAAGAGCGTCAAGTGTTTTGAAAAATATAAGAACCCTTCATATTCGAATGAAAAAACACAGCGAAAACGCTATGTATTTAGCTGAAAAATTGGAAGAAGATGGTTTAAAAATCATATATCCCGGTCTAGAACATCATCCTCAACATGAACTGTATAAGACCATGTACAACAAAGAATATGGGTTTGGAGGCATGTTATCATTTGATGCAGGGACATTAGAAAAAGCAGATGAACTTATGGAATTAATGCAGAAAAGAAATTTGGGATATCTGGCTGTAAGTCTGGGTTTTTATAAAACATTATTCAATGCTCCAGGTACCGGTACATCTTCAGAAATTCCTCATGATGAGCAAGAAAAAATGGGTTTAACCGATGGTCTGATCCGTTTTTCAATTGGATTGGACAATGATATAGAAAGAACACATCAAGAAATGAGATCTTGTATGAAAGAAGTTGGAATACTTTAAGACTTATTAATCATGACTTAGTCATCTGATGAATAGATTTATTAGATTTATCTAATGTAGTTAGATTCATCTGATGACCATGCTCACAACGCTTATTAGTCATCTCATAAATCAGGGTTTTTCTATCCTAAATCCTTCCCTTTGATAAGGATTTCTTTTCAACTTTTTACTTTTTACTTCTGTTTAATTTAGTGAGAAATATAAAGATTGTGCAAAAGTGTATAGTTTTAACTATTTTTGATACTAATAAAATATTTTAATCTTTAAAATATGAGTTCAGATAAAAAAAGTAAGGACGAGATAAAGAAATTTATAAAAGAGCATGAGATAAAAAGTGTAAAATTGGCTATAACCGATATAGACGGAATAATGCGAGGGAAATATATAAGTGCAAAAAAATTCCTTGCAGCTATTGACAAAGGTTTCGGGTTTTGCAATGTGATTTTTGGCTGGGATTCGAATGATGTGTTATATAAAAAAGACTCTTTTACAGGATGGAAAGATGGTTTTAAAGATGCCTGGGCGAACATAGATACTTCTTCTTTTAGAATTTTACCTACCGAAGAAAATAAATCTATTATTTGTCTGGCAGATTTTTCAGATAGTAAAGCCGCCGCAGTTTGTCCACGGTCCATTTTAAAAAAAGTATTAAATCAGGTACAAGAGATGGGATATTCGGCTAAAGCCGCAATGGAATTTGAATTTTTCTTATTTAATGAAACATCAAAAAGTATAAGAGATAAAAATTATAATTATTTAGAACCCATGACACCGGGTAATTTTGGCTATTCGGTTTTACGCAGTTCAACCCACGCAAATCTTTACCATCAATTAGTGGATACATTTGAAAAAATGGAAATGCCTTTAGAAGGTCTGCATACAGAAACAGGGCCGGGAGTATTGGAAGCAGCAATTGAATATTCAGATGCACTTAGAGCCGCAGATAATGGTGCTCTATTTAAAACTTTTACTAAGGTTGTCGCTCAGCAAAATGAATTATTAGCCAGTTTTATGGCAAAATGGTCGCCAGATTATCCGGGGCAATCGGGTCATATTCATGTTTCTTTACAAAAAAAGGATGGAACAGCTCTTTTTTATAACAAAAATGGTACAGATAACATATCTGATGAAATGCGCTGGTTTATTGGTGGTCAACAAAAATTGATGCCCGAATTTTTAGCCATGGTAGCTTCTACCTGCAATAGTTACACCCGTTTAATTCCCGGTTTTTGGGCTCCTACAGATGCATCCTGGGGTATAGAAAATAGAACTTGTGCCATAAGGGCAATTCCGGGAACGGAAAGATCACAAAGAGTGGAATACCGAATTGCTGCTGCCGATATAAATCCGTATCTGGCACTTGCCGCAGCTTTGGGAAGTGGAATTTGGGGTATCGAAAATAAAATTGAACCCACTAAAGCTATATCTGGAAATGCCTATGAAACCAAATTTCCTAAAAAACTGCAATTACCAAGGACTTTAACCCAGGCGGCTGAGCTTTTTTCCAATTCTAAAATTGCGCGAGATCTGTTTGGTGATGCCTTTGTTGATCACTATTCTTATACTAGAATTTGGGAAGATGAGCAGCAAAGGGCTGCAATAACAAACTGGCAATTAGAGAGATATTTTGAAATTATTTAAAAAATAAAAAATGAGTCATACCATTTCGCCTATTGATGGATCTATTTATTATTCTGCTGTAGAAAATAATGCTTTAGATATTCAAAACACGCTAAATCTTGCTAAAAAATCTTTTGCAACATGGTCTGAATTATCAATCAAAGAAAGGAAAAAATATCTTCTATCCTTTGTGCAGGAAATTGAAAATAATCGAGCTACAATTGCCGAGGAAATTACATGGCAAATGGGTAGGCCATTGACTCAGTCACCGGGTGAGATTTCGGGATTTGTAGAACGAGCCAATTATATGATCGAAATAGCTGAAGACTCTTTAAAAAATGATAAGATAAAAGACAAACCTGGATTTGAAAGATGGATTGAAAGAGTACCTCTTGGTGTGGTCGCTGTACTAAGTCCGTGGAACTATCCACTTCTAACCTCTGTAAATGCCATAGTACCTGCTCTATTGGCCGGTAATGTAGTAGTATTGAAACATTCTTTTCAAACTCCATTGGTGGCAGAGAGATATCTAAACGCGGCGAAAAAGGCCAATTTTCCGGAAGGGGTATTTCAAATTTTACATTTGAATCATCAAAATACTAGTAATTTTATCGCCAATGAAAAGGTTGATGGAGTTCTCTTTACAGGATCTGTAAAAGGTGGAATAGCTATTCAAAAATCTTTACGCGATAAATTTATTCCATGTGGATTGGAATTAGGAGGAAAAGATCCTGCCTACGTAAGAGCAGACGCCAATCTAGAAATGAGTATCGAAAATTTAGTAGACGGATCTTTTTTTAATAGTGGTCAGTCTTGCTGTGGAATCGAAAGGATCTATGTACATGAATCTTTGTACAACAATTTTGTAGATGGTTTTGTTGACCTTACCAAGCAATACAAGCTTGGAAACCCTTTAGATTCAAGTTCGAATTTAGGCCCGATGGTAAAAAAAAATGCAGCAACATTTGTTCGAGATCAGATAGATAATGCCTTAAAAAAAGGAGCTAGATCTTTGGTAGATGAAAGCTTATTTTCAATCTCTAAAAAAGATAGTCCGTATTTATCTCCCCATGTATTAGTAGACGTAGATCACAGTATGCATGTAATGCAGGAAGAGAGTTTCGGACCGGTAGTTGGTATTATGAAAGTAAAAGATGATGAAGAGGCTATTCGATTGATGAATGATTCTAAATACGGTTTAACTGCTTCCCTTTGGACCACAAATATTGAAAAAGCAAGTATTTTAGGTAGACAATTAGAAACAGGTACGGTTTATATGAATAGATGTGATTATTTGGATCCTGCTTTGGCATGGACAGGCGTAAAAAACTCCGGTAGAGGAGTAACTTTGTCGAAAATTGGGTTTGATCATGTAACAAGGGTCAAGTCGTTTCATTTTAGACAATAAAAAAATGTTCTCGCAGATACCGCTGATTTTTAGCAATTACAATACAGATCTGGGTAATCTGCGTGAAACAAAAAAGTAGATATGCAAATAAAAAACACAAATTGGAATTTTCCAACCACCATTTGGTTTGGACCCGGAAGAATAAATGATCTAGCCAAAGCCTGTAAACAATTGGGTATAAATAAACCTCTTTTTGTAACTGATGAAGGATTGGTTGCAATGGATATTGTTAAAAGATCCCTAGAAATTTTAGAGAAAAATAATATTAAATTTGGATTGTATGCAGAAGTACAAGGAAATCCAACAGCTAAGAATGTAGCCGACGGAGTTCTTCTTTTTAACAAAAAAAAACATGATGGCGTAATTGCTTTTGGTGGTGGTTCTGGTATTGATGCCGCAAAGGCCATTGCTTTTATGGCTGGTCAGACCAAAAATTTATGGGATTTTGAAGATGTTGGCGATAATTGGTCTTATGCAATTGAAGATGCAATCGTTCCTATTATTGCAGTACCCACCACAGCTGGAACCGGTTCTGAGGTA
>VAPK010208368.1_pt1 | contig 10692 bp, 4 predicted proteins | sample 3395031 | NCBI WGS metagenome assembly VAPK01 (sample SAMN08290443, study PRJNA428436) | hydrothermal vent metagenome | isolation source: Deep-sea hydrothermal vent chimney 1 | place: Pacific Ocean: Juan De Fuca Ridge
GGCCCCATTGTAGCTACATTACCTCTATATTCTTCATCTGTTGGAATAAACTCCGGAAATGGATCTCCATAAATTTCACTACTGGAAAAGAATAAAAGACCGTCAATATTTTTCTCTTTATAATAATCTAATATTCTTCTTAAACCTGTAATATTTGCATCTATAGTTTCTACAGGATAGATTCTATAAAATATTGGCGATGCTATAGAAGCTCCATGAATGATCAAGTTTGCATCATCTGCACCATCAATATCTGCAATATTATCAGTTATTACATTGAATTCTTTTAAAACAATTTTGTCATTATTTTTTTCCAATGTTTCTAACCAATCTCTAGTACCGGTTAAAAAATTATCTAATCCTATAATTTTATGTATACCCAGTTTATCTGCATATTGAGCAAAAAAGTGCATAAAATAATATCCAAGAAAACCACCGCATCCGGTGATTAGAATGGTTGCGTTTTTAAATTTTTCTTTTTCTTTAGAAGATAACTTATCTAATATATAAGCCATGTCTTCTAATAAAATCTTATTAGCTATTTTTTCTTCCATTTAACGTCTAAATTATTGATTAAAATGTTGATTTATATTTTTTATTACCAGACTTTCCAAGGTGTATCATCACTCTCCCATAATGCAATTAATACTTCCTTATCACGAAGTGAGTCCATACTTTGCCAAAAACCGTTATGTTTATAGGCTGACAAATGATTTTCAATGGCTAAATTTTCCATAGGGTCTCTTTCCCAAATTGTAGAATCACCATCAATATACTTAAAAATTTCAGGCTCTAACACAAAAAAACCGCCATTGATCCAAGCTACTTCATGGTTACCATCACTACCTGTAGGTTTTTCTCTAAAGCTTCTAATTAGTTTTTGAGTACTCTCTAAATTAAATGCACCATATCTTCCGGGAGGTTGAACTGCTGTTAAGGTTGCATGTGTTTTTTGTTCTTTATGGAAACTAAGCAATTCGTCAATATTAACATCACTAACGCCATCACCATAGGTTAAGAAAAAGGGTTCATTACCAATATAATCTTGCACTCTTTTAACACGTCCACCAGTCATTGTATTTGCACCGGTATCGACTAAAGTAACTTTCCAAGGTTCAGTATTACTATTATGAATTTCCATTTTATTATTCTCTAAATCAAATGTCATATCTGATGATGTAAGAAAATAGTTAGCGAAATATTCTTTAATCATATGTCCTTTATACCCACAACATATTATAAATTCATTGTGTCCATAAGATGAATACATTTTCATAATATGCCATAAAATAGGTTTACCACCTATTTCAACCATTGGTTTAGGACGTACACCCGTTTCTTCACTTAAACGTGTACCAAATCCACCTGCTAAAATTACTGTTTTCATTTTCTTTTTTTAGTTATGTTATTAATGATATTTAAAACATAAAATACGTATTCTTTTTATGTTTTGTTTGCTTAGCTACAATTGTTACTGCTAAGTTATACGCTTTTATTTAAAACAAGATAATCTCAAATGATTTAATCTAAAATTTTCTTCTTTTCATCAGAGCATCTATTACTGTTAAATTACCAACAGAGTTTATTGTATGTGTGGCAATCAAATTTTTATCCCAATCAGGAGTTATTGAATCTACATTATTCTCTTGATAATTTGTTTCAGTCAATTCTAAAACTTCATTAATTTTCATACCATAACCATAACATTTAGAACCGTTTTGTGATGGGCGATATAACTTTTCTTTAAAGGTAAAAAAACTTCCTGCTGGTCGGGATTGTTTTACATCAGAAATAATAGGATTCTGAGGGTGGGATACCCAATTATCAGAAACTAATTTTTCTGAAGAAAATAAGAACAATTCATCTAATGATGATGCTCCTTTATTTCTTACGATATTGGCAAACAACCAATATTTCCCGTCTTTAAAAGTAATGGTAGAATCAACAGCTTTAACATTATCCATTAATACTTTTTCTAACTCCCATTTCAATGGAAAATCTGTACATCTATATAGCTCAATTGTATTGTTTTGTATTGTTTCCGGTATCATATAGAGCTCACCATTATCTTCTATTAAAAAAGGATATGATAGATGATACTCTTTTTCTAATACTTTAACAGGGGCTGTATAATTCCCTTTATTATCCATTGTAATCAAAGAGATATATCCTTTATTGTTTGAATATAACAACTCTTCAATGAATATATAATATGTATCTCCTTTTCTTAAAACATGTGGATCTGCCCAAAATCTATCTTTAGGTGGTACTATTTTTTTATAACGGAAAAATGATGTTGATATAGAATCAGAAGGGCTCAATTTGAATAATAAAATCCATTGATTGAAATAGAAAAATTCATTTATTTTACTTTTTATTTTTTTCAATATTGCTTTTGAGCCTAATACTAACATTTCTTTATTTGAAGGGACTGTATATAGTCTATTCGAATAAAATTGAGGATGTTTATTTAGTTCATCAACCTTTTTGAAAAATTTTTCTTCACCTAGATCGTATAGTTCATGAATTTTTGAAGGTATAAAAGAAAGTGCTTTCCAATAATAATTATTTCGATTTTTATTTGGGCTTGTATGGTGTGTTAGAGAATATGATTTACTTAAAAGAACTCCACCATCAAGATTTTCAGTAAGAATTTGTAATGTTACTCCTGTTTCATCCCAATTTTCTAACACTTCCCAAAAACCCGGAGGGCCACCTCTATTTACTTTATTATCGCCATGATGAAATGACCAAATTCCATATTTAGCTATCTTAAGAATATCACCACGAAGAATTCTAAAACCTAACCTGATAAAAATATCAATATTATATTTTTTAATTTCATCTATGTCTGATGCATTTATTTTATCACTAAATTTTGTTTTTAAAGGTTTGACCTCAATCGTATCTGCTGATACTATATCTTTAATATTCTTAAGTGCAAAAGCATCAGGAGTAAATTTAAATAATTTAGTATCTAATTTTTTAAATAATGAATATAAAATAATCTTACGATTCTCAATTAATCCTTTTATTCGGCTTTTCTTTTTAACAGTCTCAGATTTGTTCTTTACTATCAAAACAATTTCACTACCCGTACTAATATTGATCTCTTCCAACATTTTGTAAGACCAAGTAGGCATGTCATTGCTATCTAATAAAATTCCTATTCTAAGTTTGTTTTTCATTTCAACTTATATCTTAATCTTAGTATATCACTATTAAGAATAGTTAATTTATTTATTTTCTGCATATAGTATACCTGTTTGAAAATTCAATTACTTAAGTAATAATTTTCTTAAAAACTTCCCGCCATTAACCTCAACATATTTGTAGGTATATTTTGAATATATAATTACAAATAAGATCACTCCGGTAAATACTATTAATTCTGTCATAGTATTTTGTGGTATTTTTAATATCCCGAACAATACCTGAGGTATCAATGAGATAAACAAATAATGATTAAGATAGATTGAGTATGATGTTTCGCCTAAAAATTGTAGTGGTCTAGTATCAAGTGCTTTACTTAGTAATCCGTTTGTTTTTAACAATATAAGAATTGATATTGCAAAAAATATAGGAATCGTAATCAGTCCAATCATACCTTTAGTTTCGCTTTCTTCGGGATACGAGTTCAAAATATAGAAAATTAAAACTAAAATAACCGGAATAACATATTCTAGATTATTGTTTAGTTTGAATTTCATTTTAGATACTAACCAAACAAAATATCCTAAATTAAATGAGATTAAACCTCTTACAAATCCATAATCACCAGACATAAATAAACTGCCATAGTAAATACAAAATAGTATTGAAAGTAAGATTACTAAAAACAACAGCACTTTTTTTCCTTTTCCGATAGCATATATTGAAATCAAACCAAAAACGGTATATGATATCATTTCAGCTGAAATAGACCAAGTTGGTGGATTAATTCCTTGTCCGATACCAAATACCGGGCTAGAATTAGTAAACATCAATGATTCTGCATATTCTAAAAGTAACGATTTCATCGGTAGTACCTCATCTTGTGTGAATTTGTACATTGATGGAGAAAATTCTTGAATAATATTTCTCGAAAATCTATAGATTAAAAATAATGTTGACGTAAAAAATAATAAGGGATATAATCTTGCTACTCTCTTTTTTAAGTATATCCAAAAATCTTTATATGTACTTATTGAATTATAGTTATATGCAATTACAAAGCCACTTAATACGAAGAAAAAATCAACAAAGGTATATGACTCCCTAATAACAGGATTATTATAAATAGGATCTGGTAAATATAATAGTTTGTAATGATAGAAAACTACCATCAAACTAAATACACCTCTTAGTCCGTCAAGTTTTGTTATTCTCATAATATGGTTAAAACGTTGAAACTAATAAATAATCAATTTATCCTTTTCCATTATTAAAGGGATGATTTGATTTTGGAAGTTTTGCTAAAGGATGATAATCTCCGGTTAAAGGAGAAATTTCTGCATTTCTAATCTCTTGAACAATTTCAATAGATTGTCTTGCGTCTGTTAATCCAAATCCGTTACCGCCTAATATATCTTTATAGCTAGTTGTATGTAATTCCGTAAATCCTCCACTAAATTCTATTTCGTCACCATCAACTTTAATGGAACGATAGGTACGTTGACCTTTATCTTTAATCTCTTGCGGAATTACATCATAATCAATTGATAAAAACCACCTGACTCTTGCTTTTTCAAATTCAAGATATCCCGCGGCTCTATCATGTGTATGTAAATGAACTGTGTTTTCTTTTACATCTCCAAATATCCATGATAACATATCATAAAAGTGAACACCTATATTTGAAGCAATACCTCCTGATTTAGAAACATCTCCTTTCCAAGAAGTATAATACCAATGCCCTCTTGATGTTAAATATGTTAAATCTATATCATAAATTTTATCTTTTGGCCCATTGTCTACTTTCTTTTTAAGATCAATAATACTTTGGTGCAATCTTAATTGTAGAATAGTATATACTTTTTTACCTGTTGTTTTTTCAATATCTAATAATGCATCTATATTCCAAGGGTTAAGTACTAAAGGTTTTTCACAAATCGCATGAGCATCTCTTCTCAATGCAGATCTTATATGTGCATCATGTAAATAATTTGGAGTACAAATACTCATATAATCTAAATGGATATTTTTCTCTCTTTTTAATTTTTCAAGATGTCTATCAAAGCGCTCAAACTCAACAAAAAAATCGGCGTTAGGAAAGTAACTATCCATTATGCCAACTGAATCAAATTTATCTAAAGCAGCAATTAAGTTATTATTAGTGTCTTTGATAGCTTGTAAGTGTCTTGGGGCTATATAACCTGCAGCTCCTATCAATGCAAAATTTTTCATAAATGTATGATTAAAAAGTATTTGTATTAGTATCTAATTTTAGATACGGCTTCGCCACACTCAATCCCATAAATATTATGGGTGATTTTTTTAATTATTAAACCAGATTTCTAAAATGTATGAATCTATTCTTAATTTATAAACAACTTACAATAGATTATTCCTACTAAAATTTCGATAAAAATTAAATTAATTTACTATCTCAAAACGGTTGTTTTTAATAAATATTTGAATTGAAGGTAAGCCAATTATGGCTAAAGGGGAATAACATCTTTTTTCTTTTTTAATAACACTCCAAATGTAAGTCTTTTTTTAAAACCTGAGTTCGTCCTAAGGTTTAATTTACAGAATCCAAAGAAGAGGTGAGATTTGAAGTATAAAATTAAAAGAAATATCTAGATATTTTAATAATTTTACCCAAAAAAGATTGCCTTTTCTTTGGGTTATCGAAGGGTTTGATGAATTTTTTCCAATTGCTCACTAAAATTTATTTTTATATTAATGTGTTCGTGAACCTCCTTTGTCGGTTTCTTGCCATATTTCTTCAAACTAACCAGTTAGTTCTTCAAAAAGACGCCTACGAATTGAATAAAAATTCATTCAAACTGTAAACAAATATTAAGTCGAACTCAGGTTTAAACTTTAAAAAATATTAATTCTAAAAGAAAATACTGCTAAAAAAGGAGTTAAAACAGAGCTATTTAACACTAAACTTATATACTAGATACAACTAAAAAAGACTTCTCAAGTGAGAAGTCTTATATTAAATTATAGTTAGATTTTTGGTCTTATAAAATATAATAATCAATTATATTAAATAACAATTATTTTTTTTGTTTCACTAGTATTATTATTAGTCAAACGGACAAAATAAACTCCTGTTCCAAATCTCGATAAATCAATTTGACGTTTTAAAGGTTTTTCTGGTGAGGGATTATTGATATCTTCAGAATATACCATACTACCATTCAAACTATATAACGAAATATTCAATGCGTCACTATAGCCACTTATTTCAATATTTAATTCTCCTTCAGTAGGATTAGGATACAGATTCATTTCTTTTGTTGACGAAACACGATTACCTGTTCCTGAGCAGCTACTATCAACAAAAATTGTTACTTGGTCTGAATCAATACTACTATTATTAGATACTGTTACGGTATAAATAGTGGTTTCTGTAGGGTTAACTGTAATACTTGCTGTTATTTCTCCTGTACTCCATAAATAATTATCTCCGCCACTTGCTACTAAAACAACACTTGGTGCATTTTCACATATTTCTACATCTTCTCCTGCATCAGCATCAACTACTTGTGAAGTAACCTCTTCAACAGTAACAACTACACTGTCTTCATTTGAACAACCTTCATCAGAAGTTATTGTAACTGTATATGTTGTGGTTGTTTCGGGACTAACAGTAATACTTGAAGTAGTTTCTCCTGTACTCCATAAAAAATTCCCCTGTCCTGTAGCTGTTAAGGTTGTACTTGACCCATTTTCAATAGTCATATCATCACTTGCTGAAACAGTTGGTTTGTCATTGACAGTAACAGTAATATCGTCTGTAGCATCTGCACTACAAGAACTACTTGCAGTTACAGTATATGTTATGGTTGCTGAAGGATTTACCGTTATACTTGCAGTAGTTTCACCAGTACTCCATAAAAAATCACCTTGCCCTGTAGCTGTTAAGGTAATGCTTTCACCTGAACAAATCGAAACATCTGATCCTGCATTTACAGCTGGTAGTTGACCAACAGTGACGATTACATCGTCCGTTTTTGAGCAATTTCCTAAGCTTGAAGTTACTGTATACGTTGTTGTACTAGTAGGACTTACATTAATACTAGCTGTTGTTTCGCCTGTATTCCATAAAAAATCTCCATTACCTTGTGCCGTTAATGTGATGGTTTCTCCTGAACAAATTGAAACATCTGATCCTGCGTCTAATGTTACTCCTGGATTTACTGTAACTGTAACTTCATCAGTAGTACTTGTAGTACAAGAATTACTAGATGTAACCGAATATGTTGTGGTTGTTGAGGGGCTTACCGTTATACTTGTTGAAATTTCGCCTGTACTCCATAAAAAATTACCTTGTCCTGTAGCTGTCAATGTAATATTTTCTCCTGAACACATAGTAACATCAGAGCCAGCATTTACAGTTGGCGCTTGATTTACAGTAACAACTACATCTTCTGTTTTTGAACAACTTCCTAAGTTTGAAGTTACTGTATATGTTGTTGTATTAGTAGGGCTTACATTAATACTTGCTGTTGTTTCGCCTGTACTCCATAAAAAATCTCCATTACCTACTGCAGTTAGTGTAACATTTTCTCCTGAACACATAGTGACATCTGATCCTGCATTTAATGTTACTTCAGGAGTTACAGTTACTATAACATCATCTGTAGCATCTGTACCACAAGAAGTGCTAGCAGTCACAGTATACGTTATCGTTGCTGAAGGGTTTACCGTTATACTTGATGTGGTCTCTCCTGTACTCCATAAAAAGTTTCCTACTCCTGTTGCTGCCAAGGTAATATATTCGCCTGAACAAATTGAAACATCTGAACCTGCATCAACTGATGACGTTTCATTGACTGTTACTATTACATCATCCGTTTTAGAACAATTACCATTTGTAGAAGTTACTGTATAGGTAGTAGTAGCTGATGGGTTTACGGTTATACTTGCTGTTGTTTCACCTGTATTCCATTGAAAATTTGCATTGCCTGTCGCGGTTAACGTAATACTTTCTCCTGTACAAATAGTAATATCCGGTCCAGCATCTAATGTTACACCCAGAGTTACATTTACTATAACTTCATCTGTTACATCTGTACTACAAGAATTACTAGCAGTTACGGTATAGTTTGTTGTTGTTGTTGGATTTACAGTTATACTTGCAGTGGTCTCGCCAGTACTCCATAAAAAATCTCCTACTCCCGTTGCTGTCAATGTAACATCTTCATCTGAACAAATTGAAACATCTGAACCCGCATCAACTGATGGCGCTTCATTTACTGTTACTATTACATCATCCGTTTTAGAACAATTACCATTTGTAGAAGTTACTGTATAGGTAGTAGTAGTTGATGGATTTACAGTTATACTTGCTGTTGTTTCACCTGTATTCCATTGAAAATTTGCATTCCCTGTTGCAGTTAACGTAATGCTTTCTCCTGTACACATAGTAATATCCGGTCCGGCATCTAATGTTACTCCCGGAGTTACATTTACGATAACTTCATCTGTTGCATCAGTACTACAAGAATTGCTAGCTGTTACGGTATAGGTTGTAGTTGTTGATGGGGTAACTGTTATACTTGCTGTAGTCTCACCAGTACTCCATAAAAAATCTCCTACTCCTGTTGCTGTCAATGTAACGTCTTCATCTGAACAAATAGAAACATCTAAACCTGCATCAACCGATGGTGGTTCACTAACCGTTACTATTACGTCATGAGTATCAGAATTGCTTCCATCTGATATAGTTACAGAATAGGTTGTAGTTGTAGTTGGACTTACTGTTATAGTTTCTGTTGTTTCACCTGTATTCCATGAATAAGATGTTCCACCAGTAGCTACTAAGGTTGCACTTTCTCCAACACAAATAGAAGTGTCAGGTGTTACAGATCCTACTGAGGGTATTGCATCATCATAAGCTCCTATAGAATATTTACCACTAGTTCTTTTAACTCCATCTTTGTCATAATCTACATTAATATCATCTATTCCTGCATCCTTAATAGGAGAGGTAGGTTGTAAATGTAAATCTGCTTCACTTATAAATTCAGGGTCTACATTCATGTTTCCATTACCTGCTACATTCCAATTACCGGTATTGCCATAAAAATCACAGTTGGTAAAACTTATTCCTGCAGGTTGTGATAATACATAATTTTCTGTATGATCTTTAATTATACAATTGATAAATTGTAAATTTTGAACATTAGTTCTGTATTGATAAAATACCTCTTTACTGTTATTAAATGTACAATTGATTATTTTATTGTCTTTTAATAATGAATTGGAAGAACCACTAGAAAAAACGGAATATTTAGTTTTATTAAAGGTACAATTTCTTATTACATTGTCATGTCCTATACTAGTATCTGGTAGATAATCTTCACCTTGAACATCACGGAAAAAAATACCATAGTAACATTCTTCTACTGTAATTCTTTCTATAGTATTGTAATTAGCACCTCCCCAAATATATACGCCACCAGTCATATCTCTAGTAAGATAGTTAACTGCATTCTCGTTATTACCTACATAAGAATCTTTAATTACATTATACTCACAACCAAAATTTCTAAGAAATAAGCCTTCAACCACATTAATCGCTGTACACTTTTCTATTAAATTATATGTATTAGAAAGGTTAGTAGCACCTTTAATACCAATTCCGTGACTTGATTCAAAGTTTACAGTATTGAAATTTTCAGCGTAACAATTTCTAATAATACTATTATGACCACTAAGGGTTTGATGGTAATCTTGTATTGCATCTGAAGCTGTCCAATTATTATATGTCTTATTTCCATCAAATAAATTTACTCCTTCACCAAATATTGCTATTGCATGTAAATCAGCATTTACTGACCGACAATCTCTAATTTTATAATTCGTATTAGAAGCAAATGGTTTTGGATAACTTCCAGCTACTTGAAAAGTTTGCATAAACATAAAAGAACCACCTGAATCACCACCACCACCAAAAGTATGTCCATTAATTCTGTCAAGAACTACATTGGTATTGAATGATCCGTTTGCTCTTATACCAAATTCGTAATTAGTTATTTGAAAGTTTCTTATGATAAGATAATGTGTTCCTCTTAATTGGATAGCTTCAAAATCAAAAGCATTTGTACCTGTTAAGGTTGGCATCTCTGAAGTATTCCAAGTAGAAGCATAATCTCCTTGTGTTGTAGTTGTATAATCCCAATAATTTGAAGTTATATCTCCTGGTGTTGTTTTATATCCTATAAATTTAATTGGTGAAGTTGCTGTACCATCAAGTTGAATACTTAATTTTAGGCTTCCATAGTTTCCTGCTTTAACCCAAACAGTTTGTCCAACTTGAGCTTGGCCAACAAAGTGATTGTAACTACCAGGTCCTTTTTTAACCGCATGTCCCATGGCTTCTTCTAAAGTCCATGCTGTTGCTTCAGTCAAACCATCACCACCTCCACTAGCTGAAGAAGTTACATATCTGTAATCTAAAGCATCAGGTTCAGGTATATTATTTACTATATATGACAGTGTAAAATCGTATAAAATACTACTACTATCAAC
>VAPK010248656.1_pt1 | contig 10690 bp, 10 predicted proteins | sample 3395031 | NCBI WGS metagenome assembly VAPK01 (sample SAMN08290443, study PRJNA428436) | hydrothermal vent metagenome | isolation source: Deep-sea hydrothermal vent chimney 1 | place: Pacific Ocean: Juan De Fuca Ridge
GCAAGGATTTGCGTAAAGTTTGATGTACAAGCATCCAGCGCTTGCTTAATCGTTTCGGCTTTTTCAAAAATTTGTGGAGAAGCCAGCATATAACCCAATCGAAAACCAGGGCCCAAAATTTTTGAAAAAGAGCCTGTATAAATAATCTCTACGTTAGAATTTGTAAAAGATTTCATGGGCTTGGTAAGATATTTTTCGTTTTTATCAAAATACAGATCACTATATGCATCATCTTCAATAAGCATAATTTGATTTTCTTTTAAAACCTTTAACAAAGCTTCTTTTCTTTCTAAAGAATAAATAATTCCGGCAGGGTTATGGAAATTTGGAGTGAGGTATATAAACTTAGGTTTTTTACTTAGACTGGCGATCTTTTGCTTTAAATCTTCTATTATAATTCCGTTTTCATCTATGTCTATTCCTTCTATTTGAGCTCGATAGGTTTCAAAAACAGATAGGGCACCAACAAAGCAGGGATTCTCAGTTAAAATTATATCTCCCTCATTTACAAACTCTTGAGTGATTATACTAATAGCTTGTAAAGAGCCTGTGGTTACTAAGATCTTATGCGAATCTACAGGTAAATCTTTTCTTAACAACAATTTTTTAATCGATTCAACCAATGCCGGAAAACCTGATGTTGGCCCGTATTGAAAACAAAGTTTTTTTAAATTATCGGGTAAAGAATCATAAATGTCATCTATTTGCTTTACCGGAAACAAATCGTTATTTGGCATTCCTCCTGCAAATGAGATCATACTCTTTCCAGAAGATAATTTCATTAATAATTTGATATCTTCTGAATGTACAGAGTTAACTGCTCTTGAAAATGCATACATGTACGACCTCTTAATATTTCTAATCAAAATAACGAAATTATTATCGTATAGACCTTGATAAAAATCAGTTAGCGTATAATTAATTTTTCTTTACTTTACAGTAAATAAATTGGGTTTACCTTATGTTACATCAAAATTTAATACAGCCAAAAAGTATAGTTGTAATTGGTGGTTCTGACAATCTGCAAAGCCCCGGTGGTTCTGTTCTAAAAAATTTGATAGATCACAATTTTAAAGGTGAATTGTTTGTGGTTAACCCGAAAAAAAAATTAGTGCAAAGTGTTGTTTCTTACCCAAACATAAAAGACATTCCTCTTGTTGAATTAGCAATTATAGCAATCCCGGTACAATTTATTCCGGAAACGGTAAAAATCCTGACTAAGAAAAAAAATACAAAAGGGTTTATCATCTTCTCGGCCGGTTTTAGTGAGCTAAACAAAGAAGGAACTCAAGCTGAAAAGGAGGTGGTCTCTTTGATAAATCAAGTTGGTGGTAGTTTACTCGGTCCCAATAATATTGGTATGATCAACAGCAACTTTGCGGGTGTTTTCACAAAACCTGTTCCGAAAATAAATAAAAATGGAGTAGATTTATTATCGGGTTCTGGTGCAACGGCTGTTTTTATCATTGAAGCTGCCCAAAACATAGGCCTTACCTTTGCCAATATATTTTCAGTTGGAAATAGTGCACAAATTGGTGTCGAAGAAATTTTAGAACACCTCGATACTTCTTTTGATTTAGAAAAGAGTGCTCACGTCAAAATATTATATATTGAAAGTATAAAAAACCCCGATAAATTTTTAAAACACAGTAGTTCCTTAATTAAAAAAGGATGTAAAATTGCTGCGATTAAAGCCGGAAGTTCTGAAGAAGGCAACAAGGCGGCATCATCACATACAGGTGCTTTGGCAAATTCAGATGTTTTCACCGAGGCACTGTTTAAAAAAGCAGGAATTATAAGGTGCTTTAGCAGAAGTGAATTGATACATGTTGCAGGAGTTTTACAACAAAAAAAATCAACTGGTAAAAATATTGCCATTATCACCCATGCAGGAGGACCTGCCGTAATGCTTACAGATATTTTGTCGAAAAACGGATTTAAAATTCCGGTAATTCAAGGTTCAGATAGTGAGGAATTATTGAAAGAATTATATTATGGTTCTACCGTATCTAACCCAATCGATTTTTTGGCAACTGGCACTGCTCAACAATTGGAAACCATCATTGATTTTTGTGAAAATAAATTTGACCTTATAGATGCCATGGTGGTCATTTTTGGCAGTCCGGGATTAAGTCCTGTTTCTGATGTATACGATACGTTAAACCAACAAATTAAAAACTGTAAAAAACCTATTTATGCTGTTTTGCCTTCTGTTGTAAATGTAAAAAATGAAATTCTGGATTTCGTTGAAAAAGGGAATATTGCTTTTAATGATGAAGTTCTGTTTGGTAAAGCTTTTGCTAAAGTTTACAATAACAATTACGAAATAATTGAGAATAGTAAAAAGCACAATCTTCCGATTAAAAATATTAGAAAAATAATAGATGAGGCTAAAAATGGATATTTAATTCCCGAAAAGGCGAATTCATTATTGCGTCTTTGCGGAATTGATTTGGTGGAAGAACATGAAATAATAAACGAAACAGAGTTATTGCAAATAGAAAAACAACTTATCTACCCACTTGTTCAAAAAGTGGTTGGGCCAATACATAAGTCTGATATTGGAGGTGTTATTTTAGATGTAAAAGACTCGCAGGAATTACATAAGAACTTCAAAATATTGATGCAAATCAAAGGTGCAACTTCGGTATTGATCCAACCTATGATAGGTGGTGTCGAAGTTTTTATAGGCGTTAAAAAAGAAGAAAATTATCCTCCTTTAATTCTATGCGGATTAGGTGGTGTTTTTGTAGAAATAATCAAAGATATAAGTATAGGATTGACTCCTGTTTCTAAAAAAGAAGCAAAAAATATGATCTATGAATTAAAGGCTTTCGATATTTTAAAAGGAATTAGAGGTCAGGCCGGAATTGATCTTACAAAATTTGCAGATGCCATTGTTAGTGTTTCTAATTTAGTGCAAATAGCACCCGAAATAGTTGAATTAGATATCAATCCGTTGTTGGCCTCTTCTAAAGATCTTGTTGCAGTAGATGTGCGGATAAGAATTGAAAAGCTCTAATGTTTTCACGCAGATCACGCAGATTTTTTTTTTGTGGATAAATGTCGTTTTCACGCGGAAAAGTCTCCCCATCCCTCCTTCTCTCTATCACAGCCTTTAAAAGTTCAGGTTACACCAAGTTTATATTTTGATTTAATAGCTCTACATTGAAATTTATTTTAGCATTCAACGCTTTGAATACTTTCAATATAGTTTCAAATCTAGCGTCGGTCAAATTGTTTTCTATTTTAGAAATTTGTGCTTTTTGAACTCCTACAAGTTTTCCTAGTTGTTCTTGAGTTAAATTTCGCTCTTTTCTGGCAGTTTTAATCGCTTCTCCAATTAAATCAAGTTTAAGTTCGTTTTCATATTTCTCTCGTTTACTTGTTCCTTTTTTCCCGAGATACCTATCTTTTGCTTTTTCAAAACTATATGTTTTCATAATTTTTAATTTTTCTCATTAAAATATTTATCCATTAATTTAGTAGCCTTATTAATTTCTTTTTTCGGTGTTTTTTGGGTTTTCTTTATAATTCCGTGAGTAGCAATAACAACCGTTCCTTTTTTATTAGATTTATCCCAAAATGCAAAAAGACGATATTGCTTTTTATTAAATAATGTCCTGAATTCCCAGATATCAGGATTCAACTTTTTGAATAACTTATTGTCAGTTTTTACTTTTGATTTATCAATATTAAAAAGAATTTTATCTCGTGCTTTTTCGTCAATTTGATCAAGAAAATCAAAAACTTCCTTAAGAAATTCTACTTCAAATTTTTCTACCATTCAAATATTGTTTTCACAAAGATAAATGTTTCTTATTTAGGAAACAATGATATTGACAAAAATTATATAGCTGTTGTATAACTCATTATACCATTGCTTTCCGTAGACAAGTCTCCCCATCTTTCCTTCTCTCCATAATAGCCTATAATCAGGGCTTCACTCGTAGGAGCTGCGGATATAGTGAAACCCTGACTCATTAATTCATTAACTCATTGAACAAAACCACCTCGCCCCTATCGACAGATGAATCGCTTCCAAGATAAAAATTAGAATTTTTTGGGATTATTCGCTTTGCTAATTTTAAATGTTCTAAACTTTTAATATTCTTGATTATTTTTTTATTACTTAGATAGGTATTATCAAAAATTATCATATCCCACTTATGGAGATCTTTGGGTACTTCATTAGCCATTTGAACAGTAGCATCTTTAATTTTACAAAGAACTTTTTCGCGTAAATGCTTGTTGTCACTTATTAAAATAAGGTTATTTATTTTTCTGCTTTCCTGCTTTTCTTCTCTTATTTTTAGCGTTTTATACGAAATAAACCCTTTAATTACGATCTTGCCAACTGCATTCAAAAACTTACTTTCTTCAAAATGCTTTTTATAAAATAATTGCATAGCACCATAAAAATTTTTAAAATAGAAAATATCTTTTACCGTACTTTCGCCTTTATAATGTAAAATGCTCGCTTCTCCGAAATAAAAATTCTCATAACCGGCATTGACTATTTTATAGCACAGGTCTATATCTTCGCCAAACATAAAATAATCTTCATCAAAACCTTTTACTTCGCTAAAAATACTTCTCTTCATCATCATAAATGCGCCCGACAAAACATCTACTTTTGCGATAGAATTTTCTTCAATTTGGCTAGCATAATAATTCGTTGACTTTCCAAAAAGTTTTTCGGATGCAATTTTTAAGGTGGGAATATTCCGTTTACATTCGGGGAGAAATTTTCCTGATCCATCAATAAAATGTGCTCCAACTACACCTAATTTCTCATTAGAGTCTACAAAATTTAAAATTTTATCTACAGTATCTTCTGCAAGAACCGTATCGGGGTTTAAGATGAGTAAATACTCTCCATTTGCTTTTTCAACACCTAAATTATTCGCTCTTGAAAACCCTATGTTCTCTTCGTTCTTAATCAGTTCTATCCAGGGAAATTTTTCTTGAATCACAGAACAACTCGCATCTGTAGAATTGTTGTCAACTACAATAACCTCAGCTTGTATATTTTTTGTTGCAGCCTGTACACTGAGCAAACATTGCTCTAAAAAAAATTGCACGTTGTAATTAACAATTATGACAGAAAGCTTTATCAAAAAAATTGGTTTTGGGTAAAAATATTATATTTTTTTTAAAAGAGTAAATTATTAATATCAATAATTAGAAATTATTGATATTAATTCAAATTACACTAGGATAAATGAATGCCTTGCTCTTAAAACATCAAAATCTATAAAAACAATTGATCTTAATTTCAGTAATTCTGGATGAAATATTTACATTTGATTATTAAAAAGATCTATAAACTGGCATCACGAATTGAATAGGTCTTATATTGAGTGATGCATATTTTAATATATGTCTATCAGAAGTATCAATTATCCATCGAATATATCTCTTTATGAAAGCAGTATCCGCAAAGGAAATTAAACAAGAATTGAATAGTAAGTCACAAGAAGAACTTTTAAACCTGTGCCTTCGACTATCCAGATTTAAAAAAGAAAATAAAGAATTACTCACCTATCTCTTGTTTGAATCTTCTGATGAAGAATATTATATAAAAAGTGTAAAAGAAGGAATTGATGAACAATTTGAAAAAGTAAATAAAAAAAGTCCGTATTTCATAAGAAAAAGCATCCGTACCATTTTAAAAAACACAAAAAAATATATTCGTTATTCCCAAAAAAAAGAAACCGAAGTGGAGTTGCTTTTATACTTTTGTGAGAAAATGAAAAATTTCAATCCTTCTATTCATTATCACAAAAGAATAGAGAATATTTTTATTCGATTGATAGAATCTATTGAAAAAAAGATCCAATTCCTTCATGAAGATTTGCAATTCGATTATCAAATAGAGCTGGATGAATTGACGGAATAAAACAATTGATTTTAATTTGAAAATTAAATTTAACTAATTACCGCTACCTATTCCTATTATTGAAGTCTGTTCTTTTTTTATTCTTTTTCTTTCCACCATAATACTTTTTCTTTCCGTCTCTTCTTTTTGTATGTTTAGGTGCATTTTTATTTGAATTATTAGTCTTATCAACAGAGGCGCTATCTGGCTCAAAATCTTTTACAATTTCAGATTTTATTTTTTGATCTAATAATTTCTCAATATCATTTAAATAAGTTCTTTCTTCTTGTGATACTAAAGAAATTGCCTCTCCACTTGCCCCTGCCCTTCCGGTACGACCGATTCTGTGTACGTAGTCTTCGGGTACATTGGGTAATTCAAAATTGACAACATGGGGAAGTAAAGGAATATCTAATCCCCTTGCTGCGATATCGGTTGCTACCAGAACACGGACTTCATTTATTTTGAATCCTGCCAGGGCTTTTGTTCTGGCTGTCTGGCTTTTGTTTCCGTGAATGGCTGCTGCAGTGATATTTGCTGCCAATAGTTTTTTACAAAGCTTATTTGCACCATGTTTGGTTCTGGTAAAAACCAATACTTGTGCCCAGTTACCTTCCGAAATTAAATGAATAATAAGAGCTGTTTTCTTACTTTTATCTACTCTATAAACTTTTTGATTTACTTTTTCTGCTGTGGTAGTTCCGGGAGTGGCCTCAACCATTACCGGATGATGTAAAAAACTACTTGCCAATTTTTTAATCTCTTTAGAAAATGTTGCCGAGAACAACAAATTCTGTCTTTTTACAGGTATCAAGGCAATTATTTTTTTTATATCGCGTAAAAAACCCATATCCAGCATACGATCGGCCTCATCTAAAACTAAAATCTCAATACGAGCCAGAGAAAATGCTTTTTGATTGTGTAAATCTAAAAGTCTTCCCGGAGTTGCAACTAATATATCCACTCCATTTCTTAAAGCTCTAACCTGGGGTTTTTGATTTACTCCTCCAAATACAACCGTAGATCTTATGTCGACAAATTCACCATACTCTTTAATATTAGTATAAACCTGAGCTGCTAATTCTCTGGTAGGAGTTAATACCAAAGCCCTTAATGGCCTCCTTTTCCATTTAGTTTGCTGGGTTAATACTTGTAACATAGGCAAGGTAAAACCAGCTGTTTTCCCGGTTCCGGTTTGCGCTGATGCCAGGATATCTTTTCCTTCTAAAATTAATGGAATTGCTTTTTTTTGGATAGTTGAAGGATTATTATATCCTTTTTTTTGGATGGCTTTCAAAATAGCATCCGACAATCCTAATGATTTAAATGTCATAAAATATTTTTAAGAAATGACAATTTAAACACAAATCATTTCGGTATTCGGGTACAAAGGTACGTTGAATTTAGAAATTTTTACCTCTATATAACATCTTGTGAATTATTAATTTTAATTGTTATAATTTTAAAACACTAAATGTCAATAAAATATACAGAAATGATTACAAAGAACAAAAACGAATCCAATGAAAAAAAAGTAAATCCTATTATGGGATTGATCCTTTTTTTAGTCTCCATTTTACTTTTGGCTATTACCAGTCCGATAGGTATTATTTATGGTATTTTTTATAGTTTATATACCAAACTCCTTTCAGGAATTGGAGAATATTTTTTAGAAATGGCAATTTCTATAGATCAATTGGGAAATGTGATCATGCAACATTTTCTCAACTTGATTTGGATTAAAAAGAAGGCTTATCGATTTGGTAACAGAGATGAAACAATTTCAAGTGTGATCGGAAAAAATTTAAAGAAAAATACCTTGACAAGCTTTGGTAAAGTTATTAGTAAAATTCTAGATTCTCTTGATCCAAATCACTCTTTAAATTCAATAGATTATCATATCGAACCAAAATCTTAAGTCTTTAAACTACCTTCAAAAGGTATTCTGTTCAATATGCTTCTACCTAAGGTAATTTCATCTGCATATTCAATCTCATCTCCCACAGATATACCTCTAGCTATTGTAGTAAGCTTAACTCGTGAATTTTGTAATTGTCTGTAAATATAAAAATTCGTAGTATCTCCTTCCATAGTAGAGCTCAAGGCAAGAATAATTTCTTTGATCCCTCCTTTTTCCACCTTTTCTACCAGGCTTTTAATGGTTAAATTATGCGGACCAACACCTTCAATTGGTGAAATTTTCCCTCCAAGTACGTGGTATAGGCCTTTAAACTGAGCTGTGCTTTCTATCGCCATTACATCTCTAATATCTTCAACAACACATAGAATTTCTGGATTTCTTTTTGGATTTCTACAAATTTCACAAATAGTCTGGTCTGAAATATTATGACAATTTTCACATAATTTTATCTCATTTCTAAAATTATGTAATGCCGTAGTTAGATAAGAGGTTTGGTCTTTAGGTTGTTTTAATAAGTGTAACACCAATCGCAAGGCTGTACGCTTTCCAACTCCGGGTAACTGCGACATCTCATTAACCGCATTCTCTAATAATTTCGAAGAAAAATCCATACTGCAATTGTAAATTATTTACTAGTTATAACTTATTCTCTACCTGGTAAAATATTGTTCTACACTTTAATAAAAATATTTTTTCTATACATAAACAAGGCAACAAAATAATAAAATATTATTACAAAAATTGCATATAGCATTGAACTGAGTTTTGGAATAGTAACAACTGAACTCAATACATCATATAAATTTTCGTGAATAGAAAGGCCATTTGATAATTTAATCATTTCAAATATCCTTCCAACAATTCCCGACAAAAAGAATACCGTTATGGCATTAGAACCAAAAATAATGGCTGGTTTACCCCATGAAGAATGGCCTAAAACATCTGCTACATAATAAATAATTGCAAAGATCAAACTGGCATAACCTCCTGTAACCAAAACGTAACTACTGGTCCATAATGCCTTATTTAAAGGAAAAATTAAACTCCATAAATAACCGATTATCAATGAAATAACACCAATAATTATAAAGAATTTTAACTTATCACCATGTGACTTACTTTTGTTTAAAATAGTCATCCCTAAAAACATACCCATAATGGTAGTGGCAATTGCCGGAATAGTACTTAAAATTCCTTCAGGGTCATAATTATTTTTCCAGGTATGTGCTTTAGTAAGCACTTTCATATCTATTACAGCAGACCAGTCAGATCCTCTGGTTAAAACCGGTAATTCTCCATTCATAGGTAATTGTGTCATAATAAGAAAATATCCAACTAAGATCAAAAGAAATACACTTAACAAAGCTCTCCAGTTTAAATGTAAAAACAGCAAAGAAGATATAAAGAAAACAACACCTATTCTCTGTAAAACACCAGGTAATCGCAATTCAGAGAAATTTTTAAAAAATGGAAAATCTAAAGTAAAACCAGCCAAAATCAAACCGAGAACAATTAATTTCAATGATCTAGATATAATCTTTTTATAAACATCACTACTTATTCCTTGGGCTTTCTTTTTTGTGTAAGCGAAAGCAATAGACATCCCTACAATAAACAAGAAAAAAGGAAAAATAAGATCGGTTGGGGTTAAACCATGCCATTCGGCATGCTCTAATGGCGGGTATATTGATGCCCAGGTTCCAGGATTATTCACTAGTATCATGGCTGCAATTGTAACTCCCCTAAAAATATCAACTGATAAAATTCGTTTGCTGGTGCTCATAGTATTAAATTTGTTCTCAAATATATTATTTTTACTTCCAAAATTTTAGTATTTTCAATTTATTTATTTTGATTAATTTATATATGTCACCACTATTTTTAGCAATAATTATTGGACTCTATTTTTCTCTATTAATTGGAATTTCTTATTTAACCGGTAAAGACGACAGCAATACCATTTTCTTTAAAGCAAGTAAAAAATCACCTTGGTATATCGTTGCTTTTGGTATGATAGGGGCGTCTCTTTCGGGAGTAACCTTTATTTCCGTTCCCGGATGGGTGCAGCGTACACAATTTAGCTATATGCAAATTGTATTAGGCTATTTTTTTGGGTATTTGGTGATTGCCTATTTATTGATACCGTTATATTACCGACTCAATATTACATCAATTTACGAATATTTAGATCAACGATTTGGCAAAACCAGTCATAAAACAGGAGCCTTTTTCTTTATTATTTCCCGTTTACTCATAGCGTCTTTCCGCTTGTTTTTAGTGGTCTCTGTTCTGCAATATTTTATATTGGAAAGCTGGGGTGTACCCTTTGATTTAACCGTTATACTATCGGTTCTGATTATTTGGTTATATACTTTTAGAGGAGGTATAAAAACTATAGTATGGACAGATACCTTACAAACCTTTTTTATGCTTTCATCGGTAATAATTATTGTAATAATTATTTTACAAAAGCTAGATCTTTCGCTACCTCAATTTTTAAAAACAGAATCATTTAACAATTATAGTAAGGCCTTTTTTACAGATAATTTCAACGATAGAAAACATTTGATCAAATCTTTTTTTGGTGGTGTGTTTATTGCTATTGCCATGACGGGGCTCGATCAAGATAATATGCAAAAGAACCTGACCTGTAAAAGCGTAAAAGATGCCCAAAAGAATGTAATATCACTTGGTTTTATTTTGATTTTTGTCAACTTAATTTTTCTACTATTGGGTGCCTTATTATTTACTTATGCATCCCAAAATCAAATTGAAATACCCGTGGTTGAGGGTAAAATCAAAACCGATCTGTTATTTCCTGAAATTGCATTGAACCAGGATCTTGGTATAGGAATTGGAATTGTATTTCTTTTAGGTCTGGTAGCAGC
>VAPK010188061.1_pt1 | contig 10688 bp, 8 predicted proteins | sample 3395031 | NCBI WGS metagenome assembly VAPK01 (sample SAMN08290443, study PRJNA428436) | hydrothermal vent metagenome | isolation source: Deep-sea hydrothermal vent chimney 1 | place: Pacific Ocean: Juan De Fuca Ridge
AACTTTATCCATTACTTGATGCCAGAGATAAAATGATGGAAGAGTTTAGTAAAGAGTATATTGTTGAGAAAGAGCCTGGTATGTCAACTTATATGTTTGATTTACATTTAACAGACAAGAAGACAGGTGAGAAGTTTTTATTGCGATGGGATGGAGAGATGAAAGTTTCACTTGATACTTTCAGAGATCTCGGAGGTGCTTTTATTGCTGCACTGATTTTGATCTTTTTACTACTTGTTATCTATTATAAAAGTTTTGCCATCAGCGGTATTATTTTAGGAGGTAGTTTCCTCTCTATCATTGGTGTAATTTTTGGACACTGGGTGGCAGATCTGGTGACAACACATACTTTCTTTTTGACAGCGACATCACTGATCGGTTTTATCGCTCTGATGGGTATCAGTTCCAGAAACTCGCTTCTTTTGATCGATTTTACAAAAGCATTGATGGAAGAGAAGGGTATGGAAAAACGAGAGGCAATTGCGGTAGCTACTGCAACAAGAGCAAAACCAATCTTTTTAACAGCTGTCGCAATTATTCTTGGTTCAGCACTGCTTGCAACCGATCCTATTTTTGGTGGTTTGGGTGTAGCGTTGATTTCAGGTACAGTAGCTGCGGTGATAGTCTCGTTGCTTTTTGTTCCTGTACTTATGTATAATACCAAATCTATCTAGTTCTGATAAAAAAGAGCAGGAAGTTTTTCCTGCTCTTCTACTTATATAAATTATAAAAATATTTTAAATTCTATTTTATTAGTAATTATGATCATTAGAATAAGTACATCGTAAGAAATACACTTATTATGGAATCAGTCCAGTTTTAGCGGGTGAAATACTCTTTTCCCGGAGTTTGTCCGGTTGTTATCTTCAGATGTGAGAACAGGAAGCTCATCCTGCGTGTCGACGACGATTCTGGCATACATACCTGGGTAGATATTGGCATCTTTTTTGTCAAATGTTACACGCATTTTAATCTTGTGTGTCATGGGATTTGCATCAGGAATAATGGCTTCTATAATGCCTGTAGTTCTGAAGTTGAGCGCATCGATAATAACATCTACTTTTTGTCCTGTTCGGGCGATTTTCAGACTGCTGGCGGGTATGGAGAGATCAATAGCCAGATCTTCGGTGTCTACCATCATGATAGTTAACATTCCCGGCATAACCATATCGCCTACTTTGATATTTTTCATTACAATGACACCATCTGAGGGTGCTTTCATTTTTAGATAATTATAAACCGAAGCCATCTGTTTTGCTTTGATATTTGCTTGCTTTACCATTACCTGAGCACTTTCAAGCATAGTCTTTGCATTTTCTGCCTGGGCTTCAAGATCATCCAGATCACCAAAAATACCATTTGTTTTACTCTTATTTTTGAGCCTTTTACGTTTTTCATTAAGAATATGGATTCTTCTTTTCCAGAAGTCCAGTACTGTCTGTGCCTGTTCTACCATCAGATCTGCCTGGGATTTCATGATATCAAATTCTGCAGACTCCATTTCATAAAGATCCTGTTCTCTCTTTACCTTTTGTCCAAGTTTGACATAGACATGTTTGATGTATCCCATAAAACGGCTTCCTATCATTTTCTGTCCGTTTGATATAACTGTTCCGGGAAGTATAAGTTCTGTTGCCTGTACCATAGATGCGCAGAGTAGTGCTGCAATTATTATTTTTCTTTTAGTATGCATATCTTTAATATTACCAGTGTCTCAGACGTGTATGGCAATTCATACAGCTTTGTGTGATTTTGTTGAAGTCCTGCAATGCACGTTTTGCATCCCCGTCCTTGAAACTTTCAATCATATGCGTAACTTTTTTTCTTACTTTTCTTTTAATGGAATTGGTCATTTTGACTTTATTATTTAAAAAACGTGTCATGACATCTTTTTCTTCAACCTCTTCCAAAGGAGGTTCTATGCGTTCCATAGTATGGGCAAGTATGATTCCCCCTTCTTTAACCATATCATAGTTGTTATAGAAGAAACCATTTTGTATGGTTTCCATAGCTTTTGCCATTTTTTGCATGTCCTCAATTCTGTCTGCTTGAGTGTAGGTAGTAGAATCTGCAAAAAGTATAGTACCAATCAGTGTAAATGCCAACGTTAGTTTCTTCATAAAAAATCCTTATATTATATATGATGAAATAATTTTATCTAAAAAAAGATAATAAATCAAGTTTACTTATAATACAAAGGTTAATAAGTAATTTATAAATTATAAGCAAAAATGATAATTTAAGTTTCTTGACAGCTTAGTATTGGTAGAATTTCGTATAAATAAAATTTATACTTGGAGGTTTCTTATGAGAAAAATAGTTTTAGCGAGTGCATTAACAATTGCAATGGTTTCACCATTGTCAGCAGATTTTAGTTTTCAAGATATGTTTACAGATATGAAGGATGCTGTAACTTCTATGAGCCATGATGCAAAAGATAGCGTAAAAGCTATGAAAGATGGTGCGGTTGAAACCAGTAAGAGCGCAGAGAGAACTGTTACCAATGTAAGTCATGATGCAAAAGATTCAGCAGTAAAAATGTCAGATGATCTTAAAACGAGTGAAGTTGAAACTGTAAGAAGTTCAGAAAAATCTGTTACAAGTGTGAGTAAAGATGTCAGAGACTCTACTGTAGAAATTGCGGAAGATACAAAAGATTCTGTGACAAATGTATCAACAGATTTGAAAGATAGTTCTACAATTGCTGCAAAAGATTTAAAAGATAGTGTTGTGGAAGTCTCTCATGACACCAGAGATTCTGTAAAGACTGTATCTAATGATACGACTGATTCGGTAAAAACTGTATCAAATGATTCAAGAGACTCAGTTAAAACTGTTTCCAATGATCTCGATGATGCAACAAAAACAGTTTCAAACGATACAAGTGATTCAGTCAAGACAATTTCTAATGATCTGGATGATAGTACAAAGACTATTTCAAATGATTCAAGAGATTCAGTCAAGACTGTATCTGATAATGTAAATGATTCAACAAAAACAATTTCACATGACACAAGTGATGCGGTGAAAGAGGTTTCAGATGATCTTGATGATACCACAAAGAGTGTTTCAAATGATTCAAGAGATTCAGTCAAGACAGTGTCCGACAATGCAAATGACTCAACAAAAACAATTTCACATGATACAAGTGATGCAGTTAAAGATGCTACAGATAATAAAAAATAATTATTAAAGATTAATAAATTTTTAAAAAGCCGCTGTTATTAGGTTAACAGTGGCTTTTTCTATTTATAGGCTTCTGTTAATAATAATTTTTTCTTATAAAATATTATAATCAGAAGTCTAAGTAAAAAGGAGGCGTATTCGTGTCAAAAAAAATCTTTCAGTTAGTCGTATTTCTGACGACTTTAATTTTGTTCTCACCTCTGGGTCTTTATGCAAAAGCCGAGCCTGCCGCTGCAAATAAAGTCACATACAAGCATTTAGCACGTTTCTACAATCTCAAAGACAAAGATACGGAAACAAAATTTAATGAGTTTGTTGCAAACAAAATGAAAACTATTGGATATAAGCTTACTGATCCCCACAGACGTGTCAATGATGTTTATAAGAAACTGTATGGTTCCACTGTCCTGGATATTTTGAGTTTTTTGCCAGTTGTCAATGACGGTGCGGTAAAACCTCTTTTCAATATCGATCCGCGTCTTGCAGGTTTTAATCCTTTTAATATGCTTATCTATAAAAAACTGGATGAAGGGAATTATCATATAGGACATATGACGCCGGAAACTATTTTGGATATTCTCGGTATAGAAGATAAACTGGTACGCGAAGAGTATACAAAATCTTTTGAAACACTTGACACAATGCTTGATGAAGCGTTTGGAAAAGAGAATATAAAATACCTGGATTATCAGAACCTTCCTGAAAAGCGGATGATGAATTTTGAGATAACATTTGAGAGACCGGAATTTTTAGACGATTTTGTGGATGAGTTTCAGGAATCGTTTGAAGAAAAGTTTGCCGAACATGAGTATGTTATAGCTGGTTTTCATAATTTTATGGAAGATGAAGATGATCCTGTATTGAGTGCTGCCTTTGATGCTTTCTGGACTTATTCTTTGTGCCATATGAAGTATTCCAGTACGGTTTTTGATGGGAAAGGTGGGCATCCGGAAGCTGGTGTGTTCGCTCCGTGTACAATGTATATGTTTATTCCCAAAGGTTCTGATAAACTTGTTATAGGAATGCCTCGTCTGGAAAATGTAAAGGTTTCTTTAAAGATTGATGATAAAGTTCGCGCTGACTTCATTGATCGTCTGGATCGTGAGATTCCTGAGATCATGAAAGAGATGGGGGCAAAAGAGACTGAAAATCACAATCCGATGACAAAATCGAATGCTGGTGCGAAAGAAGAAAAAAGTGTATCTGTAGCAAATATTGCAGAGCTGTTAAAGCAGATTGATATCAAAGATAAAAACCTTGCAACGATTTATACATTTGAGGAAAATATTGAAGATAAATATAATGCTTTTGTTGAAAAGACGATTAACAAGATCGGTTTTAAACTGACAGATCCACATAAACGGGTCAATGATAATTATAAAAAGAAGTATGGCAGTACCAACCTGGATGTACTCAGTTTTATGTCGATTGCGAATGAATCAGTAGTCAAACCGCTTTTCAATATCGATCCCCGCATTGCAGGTTTCAATCCCTTTAATCTTTTGATTTACAAAAAGCTGGATGAAGATCAGGCGTATGTAGGACATCTTACGGCAAATGCTATTTTGGATATGCTGAGTATAACAGATCCAAAAGTGCGTGATGTATATACCAAATCAATGGTGCAGCTTGATACTTTGATAGAAAAAGAACTTGGTGGTAAAAAAGAGATAATTCAGGCAAAATCATATGCGAAAGAGCGTATGATGAATTTTGAAGTCCCTTTTGAAAAAGAGGAAGATATTGAAGATGTAGTGGATAATTTCCAGGAAATATTTGAAAAAGCGTTTGAATACAAAGATTATATCATTGCCGGATACAATAACTTTAAAGAGACGGATGGTGAAGACACAATTCCGAAATTTGATGCATTCTGGACCTATTCATTGTGCCATTTCAAGTTTTCTTATACTATATTTGACGGGAAGGATGGATATCCAAAAGGCGGACTTTTCGCCCCATGTACAATGTATATGTATATCAAAAAAGGTGAGAACAAGATCATTGTCGGTATGCCGCGTTTGGCTAACTGGAAAGCGACACTAGGTATAGAAGATAAAGTCAGAAGTGATTTTATTGCAAAGCTTGATCGGGAAATTCCGGAAATCATGGTGAACGTGCTTGGTGCCAGAGAGATTGAAAACAGCAATCCGTTACTTGCGATAGTGCCTAAAAAACAGGCTGCTTTATCGAAAAAAATGCCGAAGCCATTACCGGAAAAAGCTTCTGAAAAATTGGAAAAACCAAAACAGACAAAAAGAGTAAAAGCACCTGTCGTCAAAATTGAGAAGCCACAGGAAAATGATGCACAAAAACCGGTGAAAAAAGAGGTACCAAAAGAGGAGGGTGGCTATAAAATAGAGTTGCCGACACCTCCTGCACCTGTCAAAGCGCTTAAAGTGATTACTGTCGGGGGATCGGATATCTCCTATGAGCCTAGTGAAATACACAATCCTCATGATCATGAGATTATATTTAGCCAACGCCGACCGCCGGGTTACACTCCTGGGAATACTGACTCCGCAAATAAACAGACAAATCAAACTCTTATGCCGGGAGAAGCTGTTTCGGGAAGAGTAAGCGCTTATTTGCGTGCACCATGGATGGATGTCAAAAGTGCAAAAGAAAAACTCGAAAAAAATGGTTTTAAAATAGTCGGTATAACACCTGTCAATAAAAAAGGAACATTGACGACAATCGCTTTTACCGATGATGATCTTCTTGCACTGGCAAAAAAGAAAAACAGCGGTTTTGTCGGAGTGATGCGTCTGCTGGTTGATGAGATCAATAAACAAATCACTATTACCAATCCGCTCTATTATGCCAGAGCTTATATGGGGGATGCTTATGACGGGGAAACTGTTAAAAAAGTTTTGCAGAAGCTTGACAAGGCATTTAAAGAGTTGAAAAACTCCAAAGAGAAGTTGAAGTTTACACTCTTGCCGAAATATCGTTTTATGGAGGGTATGCCATATTATAAAGATATGGTAGTCGTAGGAAAAGCTGCCAATACCAAAGCTTTACTTGCAAAACTGAAAAGTAAGGGTAAAGCAGTGGATTTCATAGTTCAGATAGATTCTGATACTTATCTGGCAGGTGTACAGCTTGGTAAGCGAACTTCCAAATTTATTAAAAAAACGGGAACACACAATGCAGCTTTGCTGCCATATCCGGTTTTGATACAAAAGGGTGAAGCAAAGATAATGGAACCGAAATATTATATATCTGTCAATTATCCTATGTTGAAAATGTCAAATTTCATGAAGATTGCTACAATTCCTGATGCAATCCGTAAAGACTGCGAAAAACTTTTTAAATAATCTACAATTTTTCAGGCATCTTATAAAGCATGCCTGAAAAGATAATATATTAAAAAAACTTATAATGAAATATTCAGTATCGATCCGTTATAATATAACTTATATTTATATATCAAAAAGGAGAAGCAAGATGAATATGAGTAAAATTATTAAAGTTTCGGGACTCTCTGTGTTGACAGTAACTATGTTGCATGCCACAAATGGTGACAATATGATTGGTGTTGGAACGCAATCCCGTGCGATGGGTGGTATTGGTGTCGGTATCGGTGTTGGAACTGATTCTGTTTTCAGAAACCCGGCGTGGATTGTTGATTTACAGGGATTTAATGCTTCATTTGGTGCAACAGCATTTATGCCGGATGTACAGGCAAAGGTAGGTCCAATACCTATGGCAGGTAATGGAGAGGCAGGAGACAGCAAAGCTGATTTTTCTATTATTCCAAGTGTCTCTCATTCTGATCATATCAATGAAGATCTTGCATATGGTGTTGGAATGTTCGGTGTTTCCGGTATGGGTGCGGATTACCGAAATGCAGATCCAAATAAAGGTCTGGCTAACATGCGTACCTCTTTGCAGTATATGCGTTTTGTGCCTAGTATTAGTTATAAATTTGATAATCTAAGATTTGGTGCGGGACTTAGTCTGGCATATGGTTCACTCAATCTTTCGGCTCTGACACCGAATAACCCAATGGATCCGACGCAGGGCTATGCGCAAAGAGGCGGGGGTGTAAGCGAAGATTATGGTGTTGGAGGGCAGGTTGGTATAGGTTATTATGTAATGCCCGGATTGACACTTGGTGCTTATTATCAGACGATGATCAAGACAAAATATGAAGATGTCTTTGACTTTAACAATGATGGTGTCTATGAAGATCTTGAACTCTCTCAGCCGGCTGAAGCGGGTATTGGTATCGGTTACAGTGATAGTTATTATGGGTATACTGTTTCGTTTGACTATCGCAGAATCTTCTGGTCTGACGCGGATGGATATGATGCGTTTCAATGGGATGATCAGGATGTTTTTGCAGTTGGCGCAGCTTATCAGGTTAATGGTGATTTTGTGATCAGAGCGGGTTATAATTATGCAAAATCACCATTGCATAACAAAACGTTCAAGGCTTCAACTGTTGCAGGTGTGCCTTTTGGCGGATTTAATGTTGCCTATTTTAATACACTTGGATTTCCTGCCTATTCGGATAGTCACTTTACTGCCGGGCTCTCTTATGAGTTGACAAAAACAACAGGATTTGATCTGGCATACGTTTATGCACCTGAAGTTACGGAGAAACAGGCTGCAACGATGATGACTCCGGCACTTGAAGCATCCAATCAGCAGACATCAGTTTCTGCAACATTGCGCTTTAAGTTTTAACAATCAAGGAAGAGAGAAAAAAACCTCTTCCTTTGGTTGCGTTTACCACTTTCTGATTCTTGTATGACACGTCATACACTGTTTTAATATTTTTGCAAAGCTGTTCATTGCCTGTTTGGTTCGCCGCTCCTTGTATTTGGCAACAGCGTCTTCTGCCAACTTGATGATTTTTTTTGCTTCACGTTTTGTTAAATCGTATGCATAGCTTTTTTTGAAAGCATTGGTTTTCTCGTCTACCGGCGGTTCGATTTTTGCAGTATGTTTTTTGAGAAGTTCAGCCCCTTTTTGTATATCCTGAAGATTATTGTAGAGAAATCCTTTTTGCATCTGTTGTAATCCCTGTTCCATTATCTGCATATCTTTGATACGTTCTTCCTGTGAGTAGCCAAGAACATTGGTATTGAAGAAAGTTAAGATCAGAGAAAGTGCGAATATATGCTTTTTAATATTTTTCATGTACATTCCTTGTCGTTGTTATAGTAGTATAATAGCATAATGAAATATAATTTTTCCTTATTTTATAACTTCTTTTTTCTAGCATTGAAACAGAAATTTGCTATGATTAAAATAAAAATATGGATTCCTGATGAAATTAGAAGATATTTGTCAAATTATAAATGCGACAGTAATACACAAGGGTGATACGGAAGAGGTGTTTCGGGCAACCGTTTATGCACAGGAGTGTGAAGAGGGGGATCTCTGTTTTGTCTCAGATAGCATCGAGTTTGATAAAGCCCTTGAAAACAGGGTTGGGCTGGTTGTTTACAGTCATAATGTACCGGAAAACTCTTTTCATAATGTAACAGCTTTGAAAGTAGATGATGTTGCGACAGCAGCTTTGAAACTGGCTGGTTCTGTGGTGGGTGAGGAAGATGCATCTTTTGAGCTTTTAGATCCAAAACAGATGACTTTTCTAAAAATGATTTTACAGCAAAAGAGTAATATCGCTTTTTTGCCGGAAGATTGGAAAAAAGCATTTGATATGATTATGCAAAGTAAAAAACGCCTTTTTGTTGGTACAGATGAGAAGATGCTCAAAGCAATTAGAAATAATAAAAAGTTATATGACAAAAAGGCTTCCGGGCAAATTGTCAGTGCTGATTCCCTTTTCCGTACGACTTTTAAAATTGACAAGTATATTTACCAGTATAAAGAGTTGACATTTTTACATATAGATCATTTGCGTCGTGCCGTAGCATTTTGTAAAGAGTATGAATTGCCCTATAGTATAGATAAAGTAACTTATACGAAACATTTCATACCGATTTTTCTGGAAGGAGAGCCTTCTGTCCAGGAAGTGATGAAAAATGATAAAGTGGTGATTTTAAGCGATAACCTCGAAGATATAGTGGAAGCCAGGGAATATGCAAGTGATATTGGACACTGGATGGCAAAAACGATTGTGATGGTACCACCGAAGCAGAAAGTGGAAGGTATTAAGTATCCAACTTATTATCGCGATGATGCTGATATTATGGAGGGAATTGAAAAGCTGGCGTATAATTATCTTTTTATCTATACGCAGGATGAAGGACTCCGGTTTAAAATCCGGAGTCACTTTGGTTTGTAAAGTTAACGCTGGCAGGTATTTTTGAAAGAGATATCGGCATTCTCTTTTGTGCCGCCCTCTTTGCCGTCTGCACCAAGAGATATCATGTCAATATCGCCGTCATTGTTGAGATAAATATAAGGATTTTTCCACGGGTCAACTGGTATTTTACCATCTAAAAAACCACCTTCCGGATAGCTTTTGTATTTTTCAGGATCAGGATTTTCGATGAGTGCTTTGATTCCCTCTTCGGTTGTTGGATAGGTACCGTTTTGTAGTTTGAAATTTTTCAGTGCGTCATTGATACTTTGCATCTGGATACATACAATCTTCTTTTTTGCCTGTTCACTTTGTCCCAGAAGATTGGGTAAAACCAAACCTGCCAAAAGACCGAGAATAATAATGACGATCATAATTTCAATGAGTGAAAATGCTTTTTTCATATTGAATTCCTTTAATTAAAGTCTATGTTTATTTAAAATAGTTTCATTTAAGATACTTATTATAAAATAAGATCAACATTATAGTGAAAGTAGCTTTATTATTTATGAAAAAAGCAATTGTTCTGATGATGACACTGGGCTTCATCGCGATTATAACAGCATTGGTTTTATATACGCTTTCGATATCACAGAAAAGTTTTTTGACAGTTTCCAGCATTGATGTACAAAATCAGTTTTCACTGGCTTTTAAAGACTTTAACAAAATATTGAAAGAGATTACCAAAGATATTAAAAAGCCGGAGGAACTGGATATGCTGCTGGGTATGGATATTCCTCCTCTTACAGAGCCTAAAACCGGTATAACTGTTGGTTTTGAGATGGATTCTTATATGAAAAAGATTAATCTCAATGCGTTGCTTGTACAGTTGCTTCCGGCGGAAGGAAATTGCGATTTGAATCTTTCAACAGAGATTTTATGTCGTCCGCTGGAGCGTTTTTTTGATCAGTATGAAATTCGGGATAAACGTTTAATGATGGATATAATGCTAGATACTGTAGACAAAGATGATATGGAGCTTGGCGGTGAGACAGAAATTGGTTCGGAAGATATTGATTTTGCGCAGGGAAGGATCTATAGTTACAACCATTTGGAAAAAATTTTTAAACGCTATTACCAACTTAGTTCGGATAAAAATATTTTCAAACTGGGAAGGGATGAGGTGGAAGAGGTTTTTTATTTTGGTGATACCAATCTTTCCGGCCAGATGCTTGATTGTAGTGTAGACTCTATGGGCGGGATGAATAGTTTCAGTTAT
>VAPK011120308.1_pt1 | contig 10686 bp, 3 predicted proteins | sample 3395031 | NCBI WGS metagenome assembly VAPK01 (sample SAMN08290443, study PRJNA428436) | hydrothermal vent metagenome | isolation source: Deep-sea hydrothermal vent chimney 1 | place: Pacific Ocean: Juan De Fuca Ridge
CAATGGGTATGTCTGAAAAACCGACCTGATCGGTATGTTGCAAAACGGGAGGTGGGCTGATACGGTTAGTATGGCCATCGCCAAATTTTTCTATCATCACGAGTGATGGGTTATTTTTCAGTAGTTGGGTCAGTTTAGCGGTACCGGGCGGTACCGCTAAATCACGATAAATGTCAACCCCAATGGCGGTAGGCTGGAAGGATAAAAGCTTTTCCAGTAAGAGCGCCAACATTTGATCAGTAATGGGCCACCGCTGAATGTGCTGAATATCGGCTTCGGTAATGGCAACGATGGTAATCGGGGATAGGTTGGCCTGTTCGGTGATCGAGAGTTTAATAAAGTTATCATAAGCAAGAAAATCGAAGGGTTGTAATTGGCCACTATTTCGTAAAATTAACACGGCGAAAAAAATGAGGCCGCTCAGAGTGAGCCCAACAAGGATTTGTTCGATACGTGAACTAAGCATGTCATTATTTTATCCTGCATAACACCGTGGTACCATGGTAATATTCACTAAAACCGAACCAATGAATCCGGTATACTTGTTTTTTATGTCAAACTGATTTGGATGGATCAACATCATGACCGCATACCGTTTGTTTTCTCTTGCTGTTTTATTGGCGGGGGGTATATTGCATGCCACGGGGGTAGTGGCAAATGAAAATTCACCAAAAAATACAAAAGAAAAGGCATCCACAAAAAAAACATCGACACCACAGATTGTGTATGTGCCGCCAGTGCGCGGTGCCCCTACAACGCGAACCACAGGGGCCGGAACCCGTGGTAGTTATCGCCATGAACCCTTGAATTTATTAGTGATGGCCCCCGATCAGACGGGTTGGGCAAGTACCCACCAGCCAACCTTGTATTGGTATATTAATCAAGAGTTATTGGCACCTGTAGAGATTACGCTTATCAGTGAAGAGGCGGAAGATCCATTGCTGGAAACGATACTTGCGCCCACCCATCAAATGGGTTTTCATGATTTGTCCTTAAAGGATCATCATGTTCAACTCAAGCCTGGAATTGAGTATCAATGGTTTGTTTCAGCCGTTGTCGATGCGGAACACCGGTCTAATGATATTTTAGCTAGCGGTGCCATCCAATATATGACCGGTAGCGAACCATTTAATCAGCGCCTGGCTAATCAGTCGGCATCATCCGTTGCGATGTTTTATGCCAGCGAAGGCTATTGGTATGATGCGATACATACCCTTGAAACGGAGATAAAACACAATCCAGATGATAGCGAATTGCGAAAACAAAAAGCCCAGTTGTTAAGCCAAGAAAAGTTGCTCGGCGCATTCTTCACCGTCGCGAGCGCGGATTAATCAAAATTGAATTCAAGCTGTTGATAATTGGCTTCTGGCCCCGGTGCATTGCGAAAGTGTATCCCTAAGCCTAACAATCTGACCGGTTTAGCATCATCTTTATAACGTTTACACAACAAGGCATGATACATCGGGAATGAGAGTCGTTTGGCGGTGGTTTGTACTGTTGTCAAGGTAAAATCAGAGAATTTTATTTTGATAAAGAGCGACCGAATTTTCATGGAAGGTGTGTTTTTTAATCGGCTCATGCGTTGCTCTAACTGAGAAAACAAGGTGGGTAATTGTGAGATACAAGCATTCAAGTTAGGTAAATCGATGGAAAAGGTTTGTTCAACACTCAGAGATTTGCGTTGATATTGGGTTTCTACCGGTCGGTTATCAATACCACGACAGATTTGATACAAATAACCACCGAATCGGCCAAATAGATTGATTAAGTGCTGTACAGAACATGATTGTAAATCAGCACAGGTGGTGATACCGTGTTGTAACAGCTTTTGATGGGTGACTTTGCCTACCCCTGAAATTTTTTCAACAGGCAGATCTAGCATAAATGCCTCAATCTGTTTCGGGGTGATGGCGAATAATCCATTGGGTTTGTGCCAGTCACTGGCGATTTTTGCTAAGAACTTATTCGGTGCGACTCCGGCAGAAGCAATTAACTGGCTTTGCTCCGCAATTTGTTTTTTTAGTGCCTGGGCAATGCGGGTAGCGCTGCCTTGAAAAATTGAAGCACGACTCACATCCAAATAGGCTTCATCAAGGGACACGGGTTCAACAATATCGGTATATTGACGAATAATTTCGTGAATGCGCTGAGATTCGTGCTGATACTTCGGCATATCAACCGGGAGAATCAGCAAGTCCGGGCATAATTTAACCGCATAGGCTGAAGCCATGGCCGAACGGATACCGAATTGCCGAGCCGTGTAGTTACAAGTGCATAACACTCCTCGTTTATCCGGAGAACCACCGACCGCAATCGGTTGATTGCGATGCGACGGATTGTCTCGCATCTCAATGGCCGCATAGAAGCAATCCATGTCGATGTGAATAATTTTACGCATCCTGTTTATCTGTGCTTTTTGTTGAGCGGCATACGGGCCGATGGTACCGTTCAATCGCTTGCCCCTCATGGATGTGCAATTTATAACATTGTATTAAATTGTATCAAATTTTTTGCCCGCATGAACAATCAATCACCCTTTATTTTTTAAACAAGCTATTTTATGATGGTAAAATAAACGCTTTTCATCGGGACGGCGTCTTTAGTCATTGTGCATGGTATGATGTTTTGTGGTCATGGTTGCAGGTATCTACCGCTGGCAAATTGATTCGCTCTATCTCTAAATCTCGAACGCTTCGGGTATATCGCCGTTTAATGGTTTTTAACCGGTTTTTTGAAACGTTAGGGTTTCGTTTAGGAAGTGACTAAAATATACATGATTTAACCACGCGATTGATGGTCTGTGGTAAAATTCGATTGGCTAATTTCAAAGATAATACTTGTGCGTTTTTCGAGATTAAAATATAACACTTATTCGGCGATTCTCGTGTTCCTGTGCTTCTGTTTACTATCCGTTGCGGCACGATCGAATACCATTACATTATCCCCCAGCGGTGGTTTATCAGTCAATGAGGGGACAGCTCGATTGCAATTTGTTGCGACCTTAGTGCGTAATGACCCCGTGCCAGAGGTGATAACACTCTCATACAAAACGGGTTTTGCGATTATTGACAATGCAGCGAAAGCCAATGTCGATTATCAGCAGGCATCAGGGCAGCTAGTTTGGGCAGCCAATAAACAAGGTCCGAAAACCATTTCGTTAGTGATCATTGATGATGTGATTGCCGAGAATACGGAAGCATTTGAGTTGCAATTGAGCGTCCAAGGATCCGCAACAATTAATGGAACAGATAATGGAACAGATTCGGAAAAGCTATTAGTTTCCATCATTGATAACGAAAAAATCACCAGCATTAAACCTCCCGGTGCCGCCGATCAAGTCATTGCGCAGACGCTCAATATTTTCTGTTCGGCAAACGATATCAATACGGACATGACGAGTGCCCAGCAAGCTTTGTTAAGCACTTGCCAATTGCTTGAACAGGCCACGGTGGCGGAAATTGCCAGCGCATTGCGCGCCTTGTCGCCTGATTTTGCTATATCACAAACGTCATTAGCCCAACAAGTCTCCGGCCAACAAGTCAAAAATATAGCCAATCGTATCCTTGCCGTTCGTAGTGGTATCGCCAACAATGTGTTTAACAATTTTACTTTAAATCTGAATGGAAATACGGTGACACCGCTATTTACCTCGTTAACGGATTTGTTAAACAATCAGCAAAATGATTTAACATCCGACCGTTTATTTGGTTCAAAATGGGAATGGTTTATCAGTGGCACCGTTGAAATAGCCGAAAGAAAAACCACCGAGAAACAAACGGGTTATAAACCCAATACCTTTCATTTTACAACGGGTCTTGATTATCGATTAACCCCTGAATGGATTTTGGGAAGTGCTGTCGGTATCGCCAAGGGTGAAGCAACACTCGCGAATGATGAGGGTACGTTGGACTCCAAAGGTTTCAATGTATTATTGTATGGCACTTACTACCACGGCGAAAAAACCTATTTCGATAGCGTGCTCAGTTATGGTTTGATGGGCTATGACATGAGCCGACGTATTAATTTCACTGTGGATGAGACAGTGACCAATAAAACAGCAACGAGTAATACAGGCGGCAATCAACTCAGTGTGAGCTTGGGAGGGGGTTATGATTGGGCCAACGACAATACGTTTAATGTGGGGTTGTGGGCACGACTGGATTATCTAAAAACATCGATTGATAGTTATCAGGAAATAGGTGCAGATGCGTTTAATGTCGCCATCGGACAGCAAAGTGTCAATCAAACAACCTCGGTATTGGGGCTGCGTTTGCACAAGGCATTTTCAAGTTTTTTTGGGGTTATGGTGCCGCATGTTAGTGGGGAGTGGATACATCAGTTTTCCGGAGAAGCGCTATCAGTCTCTGGTTTTTTTATCAGCGATCCTGGCCGTACTGAATTTTCATTTCGTAGCGACGCCTTGGATAGCAATTATTTTGACCTCAGAGTAGGATCATCGTTGACGTTACCCAACGGTATTTCAGCGTTTGCTGAATATACTTCACGCTTAGGACAGCAGTATTATGCGGCTGATTTTTTTAGTGTGGGTATACGGTTAGAAAATATATTTTAGGCATAGGGAAATTATTTCATTCCTAAGTCATTGTTGGTGTGATTCATTGGGTAGAACTCCCTTCATTTAAAATTACAATAATTAGGGAAATAGGTATGGCTTCGATGGTAGATAAACAGGATGTTTTAATGTTTCATCATGTTTGGTTTTTGGTTTGTATTTTTTTTGTTTTATCTGGATGCGATAGGATGGGAGAGCTTGAAATACCAATCGAGCCAACTTCTCAGTCGCCGGTTGTTGATCAGCAACTGGCAAATTGTATTAAACGCAACACCGATGCGCTTGGTAATTCAGAAGCCAAGCTAACCGTCTTGCGATGTCCTGGCGAAAATATAGAAAAACTCAATGGTTTATTTTTGTATGCTGATATCCTTGAGTTGGATCTGTCGGATAATAATATCAGTAATATTACACCGCTTTATAAACTCCTACTAAAGCAACAGAAAAATGATCAAACTGATCCGCCGAGCATTAAAATATTATCTATTGACTTAGCGAACAATCAGCTCACCGAAGCGAATGGGTTATTTAGTTTACCCGAGTCTGTTGTGATTAATCTGAATGGCAACCCGCTAAATACCTTTCCAAAAGCAAAAAATGTAAATGTCTTTTCAAGCCAAGGTAAAAATGTACTGCGATGGGACCCGTTAAATCGGGTTGTTTCATATAAGGTATATGTGCGTGAAAATTCCCCGACCGGTCCTTATGTGACAAACTTTGATAGCATTAATTCAACACGCTTTGAGCATCAGCCATTAACTGATGGGACGCCTTACTACTATGAAGTCACTGGGATTTACCGTTATGGTGAAAGTACACCCACCGCTGTTGTTGAAGGGATACCTCGTCTAGCCAAGGCAGCGCCTCAACCATCGCCTTGGGTGAAAATTATTGATAATGGTGGCCAACAATTGCAAATCGATTGGGGTGAGGTGAATGATGCAGAGCATTATACCATTTATTTCAAAATTCAAGATGAAACTGAGTGGCAACAGATTGAAGATGCCAACCCTATTTTTGTTCACAGTGGACTGATTGCTAATAGTACCTATCAATACAAACTGCGCAGTGTAAACTCACTGGGAGAGAGTGGCGATTCTGAGATTGAGTCAATCTCAGTTGCTGATCGCCCTGTGGGACTATCAGGTAATAAAGCCACGTTAGCTGCTGACCCAGTGGATGGGGAAATTGTGTTAAATTGGAAAGTTGTACCGAACGCGAAAAGTCAAACGCTGTATTTCAGTACCTTGCCCTATGGTGACATTAAAACAGCCGCTGATTTTGGAGAAAAATTACCGGCAAAGACGCCGCCCTGGATACATGTGAATCTCAACAACAATCAATATTTTTACTATTTGTTGGTGACAGTACCTGAGTTAGGTCGACCAGAATACACCCAAGTACGGGCCAAACCGAACAAACGAATTGTCGAGCTGAATTTTTCAGATGATAATTTAAAAGACTGTGTTGATGACACCGGGGCAGAGTATGTTGCCGAGTTAATCAAATTGAGTTGTATCGGAAAACAAATCACTAATCTACAAGGCATTGAGTATTTAACTGCACTTGCCGAGGTGAACTTTAATCGCAATAAATTGCGCGATATTTCACCTTTGAGTCGCCTTCCTAAACTTATTCACGTCTCTTTGTTTAATAACCAGATTATTGATATAACACCTTTAGAAAAGTTAGCCTCTGTGCGGTTTTTGGAACTTCGTAAAAATAATATTAATGACATCACTCCACTGAGCCAACTTAGCAATTTAGAAGGTCTAGGGATTGCGAGCAATAATATAGTGACCATTGATGCACTCGATGGATTAGCTAATTTGAAAATGCTTGACTTGTCGAATAATGCCATTAAAGATGGTCAGGGGTTAGCTCAGTTAATCGCGCTGGAGAGGCTAGACCTGAAGCGTAATCGTATTGTCGATATTTTATTTTTAACGAATTTGACTAAGCTGCAATATCTGGATCTGAGTGAAAACGAAATCATTAATTTTTCCATACTTGATTTATTAATCGGTCTGAATTTTATCAGCACTGAGAACAATCAAGTGATGTTGGAGAGTTTTTCTGTCGGTGGGCAACTTGAAGGTTTAGCCGGTAAGGGCCTAGTGATTCGACTCAATGAACAGCATAATCTGTCACTGGATCGCCGTGGCCGTTTTGTATTCCCCGTTGGGTTGACAGCCGGCGAGAATTATCGAGTCACCATTGCTCAACAACCTTCCCAACCGAGCCAATTATGTGTGGCTAACAATGCTGAGGGTATTATTGCTGAGCAAGATGTGAATACAGTGAGCATCATATGTGAGACCAGCAGCACTCCAATGTTTGTCGTGGGAGGGCGTGTTTTAGGTTTGGTGGGGACAAATTTAACTTTAAGATTCAATGAGTTAAACTTGATAGCAATTGACGAAAATGGTGTTTTTCGTTTTTCTGCAGAATATGCTGATGCCACGGACTATCGTGTTATTATTAGCCAACAACCACAACAACCTGCTCAAACCTGCCGTATCGACAATAATGAAGGTCGTATAGATAGTCAGAATGTGCAGTCTATTCTCGTTACTTGTGATGACAATTTATACCTAGTGGGTGGCACTATCTCGGGGTTAACTGGCCGTGGTTTAGTTTTGCAGAATAACGGGACGGATAACCAAACAATTGCAGAAAATCAGTCGAATTATATTTTCTTTAAGCGATTGGAGGAGGGGGAATCCTACGATGTGAGTATTCTGCGTCAACCTCGTCAGCCCACACAAACTTGTGAGGTATCGTCTAATACCGGCGTGATCGATGCGGATAATATTGGCAATGTTGATATTGTTTGTACTACGGATTCCTTTGCTTTAGGTGGGCAAGTCGCAGGGCTTGTGGGTAGCGGCTTAGTGATCCAAAACGGTGAGCAAACAGTTAATATCGATCGGAATGGCAGTTTTAGTTTCGAACAAACACTGTCAGACGAAAGTCCCTATGATGTTTCCATTCAGCAACAACCCATGTCACCTGCCCAAACATGTGTGCTGGAGCAAGGGCAAGGCAATATGCAAGGTACGGATGTATCGGATGTGTTGCTGACTTGTGGCACAGACCGTTTTGCTATCGGTGGTCAGGTGAATGACTTGTTAGGTGATGGTTTAGTGTTGAAAAACAGCCGCAATGACGAAACATTATCGGTATCCAGTGCCGGAACATTTCAATTTGATACGCTATTAGAAGATGGTATTACCTATCAAATTTCTGTCATTACTCAGCCGCGTAATCCGGTGCAGATCTGTCATGTCAGCAAAGCCGAGGGGGGGGTGAATAGCGTTGCAATCAATGATATTGTAGTGAACTGCCGCACTGAGCAATATACCATTGGTGGCACGGTGGTCAACTTAAATGCCGCTGGATTAGTTTTACAAAATAATGATGCAGATGACTTGAATATCGACAGCGCCGGTGAATTTCAATTTGCAACGCCACTTGAAGATTTAAGTCAATATTTAGTCACTATTGTGCAACAACCACCCGCCGATACTTGCCGCATCGCTAATCCTTCGGGAATCATTAAAGGGAATCCGATCAAATCCATTGTCATTAATTGTGACCCCAATAGTTATACGGTGGGTGTTACGGCAACGAATGTCATCGGGCAGGGGCTTATTCTACAAAATAATAACGGCAATGATCTTGCCTTAGAGGGAGACGGAAATTTTAGTTTTACACAACCCATTGCCCATAGTGAAGCCTATCGTGTTAGCATTTTACAACAACCCACATCACCCACCCAAACCTGCCAGCTGAGTAATTACCAAGGAAACATTAATGCCGCCAATGTGACCAATATAACCCTGAAATGTGCCACTCAAACTTTTCAAGTCGGCGGTAGTGTGGAAGGTTTAATTGGCACGGGACTCGTGATCCAAAACAATGCACAGAACCCACTATTGATTGATAGCGATGGTGAATTTAACTTTGCAACGTCAATGGAGGATGGCCGCGAATACAGTGTGACCGTGATAACCCATCCGCAACAACCGCAACAAACGTGTAGGGTCATCAATGGTAAAGGTTTCATTCAAAGTCAAGATACCAATTCAGTTAACATTCGTTGTACAACAAAACAATTTAATATCACGGGCAATGTGACGGGATTGCAAGGCAATGGTTTATCATTACAGTTAAATCAAGACGAAATATTTACCGTTAATAAAAATGGCAGTTTTACTTTTCAAACCTTGCTCGATGACCAGGCTATATTTGATGTCGTACTAACCAGTGCACCGCATACGCCTGCGCAATCCTGTACACTCAACGGTGCGAATGGTATCGTCGATGGCCGAGATGTAGCATCTTTGCAAGTGGAATGTTCGACTGATTTATTTTTTGTTAAGGGGCAGATTAGCGGATTATCAGGCCGTGGTTTGGTATTGAGAAATAACGGTAAAGAAGAATTGTTAGTGGAGGCCACGTCACTTGATTTTGTTTTTCCATCCCCAGTGATCGACGGCGCGGCATATAATGTTGAGATTTTTAAACAGCCTAGTCAACCCGCTCAGCGTTGTACGATGGATAATGCGGTGGGACTCATTGATGGAGCAAATGTTGAATCTATCAATGTGCGTTGCGAGACACAGACATTTAATGTTTTGCTTAATGTGAATGGCTTGCTTGGACAAGGCTTGTTAGTGGCCTTAGGTGATCTAGAGGAATTTTCTATCAGTCAAGGAGGGTTGCATACTTACCCAGTATCGTTAGCCGATTTATCTTCCATACCGACATTGTCAATCGTTAGTTCACCAAGCCAACCGAGCCAACAATGTACCGTGTCGCAAGCGATATCAACCATTAATGATAGCGATGTGACGATTGATATTGATTGTCGTACCGATCAGTTCAAATTAGCCGGGGTTATTAGCGGTCTCGAAGGGAGTGGATTGGTGTTACAAACGAGTGGTGGAAAAAGTTTAATCATTGAAGAAAATGGAGCATTTCAATTTGTTAGTTTGATTGATGATGGCCAAGCGTATGACGTTTCCATTGCCAATCATCCCGCCGGGCCACAACAAATTTGTTATCTGACTAATGGTCAAGGTACTATCAATGGTGCGGATACTAATATTAATGTGATGTGTAACACCCAGTTGTATAACGTGGCTGTGGTTGTAACCGGGTTGCAGGGAGATGGCCTGGTTTTACAAAATAACAAGGCAGATGATCTTGTGGTTGATAGCCAGGAAGCTAAATTCCAAACACAGATAACTCATGGCAGTGCTTATCAAGTCACTGTTTTAGATCATCCTAAAAACCCTGATCAAACTTGCCAGGTAGCCAATGGCGGGGGCACAGTTAATGGCGACAATGTGATAGTAAGCGTTAACTGTGTCACCAATCAATACCCGGTGAGTGTGTCAGTGACGGGCTTAACCGGCAACGGTTTGGTGTTGCAGAACAACGGGGCTGATGATTTGACTATCAGTGGCGACGGCAAGTCGCCGTTTGGCGCGCTGTTAAATGACGGCCAAACCTACCAAGTTACCGTGCAAACTCAACCGAGTAATCCGAAGCAAAGCTGTTCCATCGTCGATGGGAGTGGCACCATCAGTGCTGCCGAAGCCGTGGTTACCGTTAACTGTGCCACCGATCAATACCCGGTGAGTGTGTCAGTAACGGGCTTAACCGGCAACGGTTTGGTGTTGCAGAACAACGGGGCTGATGATTTGACCATTAGTGGTGATGGTAAGTCGCCGTTTGGCGCGTTGTTAAATGACGGTCAAGCCTATCAAATCACCGTGCAAACTCAACCGAGTAATCCGAAGCAAAGCTGTTCCATCGTCGATGGGAATGGCACCATCAGTGCTGCCGAAGCCGTGATTACCGTTAACTGTGCCACCGATCAATACCCGGTGAGTGTGTCAGTAACGGGCTTAACCGGCAGTGGTTTGGTGTTGCAAAACAACGGGGCTGATGATTTGACCATTAGTGGTGATGGTAAGTCGCCGTTTGGCGCGCTGTTAAATGACGGCCAAGCCTACCAAGTTACCGTGCAAACTCAACCGAGTAATCCGAAGCAAAGCTGTTCCATCGTCGATGGGAATGGCACCATCAGTGCTGCCGAAGCC
>VAPK010922226.1_pt1 | contig 10682 bp, 8 predicted proteins | sample 3395031 | NCBI WGS metagenome assembly VAPK01 (sample SAMN08290443, study PRJNA428436) | hydrothermal vent metagenome | isolation source: Deep-sea hydrothermal vent chimney 1 | place: Pacific Ocean: Juan De Fuca Ridge
GATGATTCTCTGGGGTATGAAATGCAACCATTTAAAAAACCAAGAAAGTCCCTATCGGTTACATTAGATTGTGATCAGTATGGTTTAATTCCTCTCGATTCTGCAGAAAAAGCTTTAATTGAATTGAATAGTACTGATTTGGATGAGGAGGGAATTAACTAATGCTAGACCGGCAAAAGTTGGTGGCTGGCGTTCCTCATAATCCTGGTGTTTATAAGTATTATAATAAACTAAATACACTCATTTATGTAGGCAAAGCTAAAGACCTTCGAAAAAGAGTAGCAAGCTATTTTAATAAAAGCGCAAATCATAACCGAAAGACTCAAAAACTTGTTTCTGAAATTACAAGGCTGGATTACGTTGTAACCAACACCGAATTTGATGCTTTACTCTTAGAAAATAACCTTATAAAGGAAAACCAACCTAAGTATAACATTCTTCTTAAGGATGATAAGTCTTTCCCATATATCTGCGTTACGCACCAGCGGTTTCCTAGAATATACAGTTTACGAAATATTGATAATGCTAAAGGCGATTTTTATGGCCCCTACATAAGTGTGGTTAAGATGCGCTCCGTGCTTGACCTTGTGAATAAAATATATTCTCTACGAACTTGTAAGTATAGTTTAACTGAGCAAAATATTAATAATGGCAAATACAAAATCTGTTTAGAATATCATATTGGCAATTGTAAAGGGCCTTGTGAAAATTTGCAAACAGAGGAAGATTATAATAAAAATTTAAAACAAGCTGTTAATATTTTAAAAGGAAACATTGCTGCTCCTAGAAAGTTTTTAGAAGACAAAATGCATACTTATGCTTCAAACTTGGCCTTTGAAAAGGCAGAAGAGTATAAAGTAAAAATTAATCAGCTCAACACCTTTTACAACAAATCTATAGTAGTAAACCCAAAGCTCAATTCACTCTATGTGATAGCACTTATTAGTACTGATAAAAAAGGTTACCTCCATTTTATGAAAGTAACCAATGGAGCTATTACACAATCAAAATCATTAGAAGTAAAAAAGCAGCTAGATGAATCTGACACCAATATAGTTATGTCAGCTATTCCGCAGCTTATCCATAATATAGATACAACTACACCTGTGAAAATTCTTTCTAATATTGAATTATTAGAAGCCCCAGAGCCATTATTTATAGAAAAGCCTAAAATCGGAGATAAGAAGAAATTAGTTGATATGTGTTTAAAAAATGCTTTATTCTTAAAACGAAATAGTGAGCAAAAAAGCGATGTTACTAACAAAACTGATAAAACCTTAGAACTTCTACAAAAAGCATTAAATCTTACTGAATTACCTACCCATATTGAATGCTTCGATAATTCAAATATTCAGGGAAAACACCCTGTTGCCTCAATGGTTTGCTTTAAAAATGGAAAACCTGCAAAAAAAGAGTATCGAAAGTTTAACATAAAAACAGTAACAGGTTCGGATGATTTTGCTTCTATGACGGAAGTAGTAAGCCGAAGATATAAGAGGTTACAAGAGGAAGAAAAACCTCTCCCTAACCTAATTCTTATAGATGGTGGCAAAGGTCAACTATCTGCCGCTATAGAAGCTCTAGAAGTAACAGGAACCTATGGGAAGGTAGCTATTATTGGCATTGCTAAAAGATTAGAAGAAATTTACTTGCCTGGAGATAATTTGCCTATACATATCAGCAAAAAATCTCCTGCATTAAAATTACTTCAACAGCTTAGAGATGAAGCACACCGTTTCGCTATTACTTTCCACAGATCGAAACGATCTAAAGATCAGATTAAAAGTTTCTTAGACAACATAGAAGGTATTGGAGAAAAAACTAAAAATACTTTATTGGCAACCTATAAATCGCCTGCCAATATAAAAACATCTCCCATGGAGGAGCTCAGTATTCTAATAGGTAAACATAAGGCAAGCCTGCTTAAAAAGCATATAAAAAAAGCCTCTTCCAATTAAGAAAGAGGCTTTTCTAAATATGGTATTATGCTAGTAAGACCATAAATTATGCTCTCGCTCTAATATTTTCATCTCCTCCCATTGGCTAGCCATTAAGCCTTGCTTAGCCGAACCTCCATAATATGAAGCAATTGGTAAGTTATCAGGGTTTTCAATTTTATACAGTTCACCATGAAACAGTCTTAACAAAAATGCATCTCCCAGATTTCTATTTTCAGCACTATTCTGTTGGTTATACCAAACTGCCTTGTCAGGATGCTCTCTAAAGAACCTCTCTAAATCTTTATATGCGAAAGTTGCTACATAATAATTAGCTCCATCATTAGAGTATTTGCCAGGCACAATAAGTTTAACAGACTGGATATCCCTAAACTGACGTGCTCTTCTTTTATCAAAAACTATATCCTCCATTACTTCCATAATAGCAATATCCGTTGCAAAATATTTCTCTGCTACTTCCCCACCATAAACCTCCCACAAATTAGGATCAGAACTTGGAGCAATACCAATTTCATTATCGTTCAAATCTTTTTTAGCTATATAGTTAGTACCGTTATACTCTGCTATATCACCTTCAAAATATGGATAATCTACTTCGTATAAAGGTTCTGGCTCTGGCTCACTAGTGTCCACCTCAGTTTTATTTAACCTTTCTAAAAACTCAGCCTTGGTCATTTTACGTGTTAAAGAGTCCTCCCAGTACACATTTTGAATTTGATCTGCCATTACGGCATCAATAATTATTTTGGTGAATTCATTATTCTTAGCAAAAAAACCTTTGTTTAGCTTTTGCTCTAAATCTACACGTGTCCAAACTCTTTGCTTATAAAGCTGCTCGTACTTAGGAATAGGATTCACAGAGTTAGGATTATACTGGCTTACCACCTCTCTCTCTGACAATCCTTCTTGTGCTATAGCACTTCCTGTTAAGCCAACAACAGCCAATAGAATGGCATAATTTCTGAAATTGAATCGCATCTTAAAATTTTATTTAAATGAAAAGAAGAGTTAGTCTCATAAGAATAACTCCTTCTTTGTCTAATTAATTGCTTTTTACCAACACTTTATAAATCTCATTACGTGCTTTAACGTTCTCAGATTTATTTTGGAAGTTAGTTCTTACTACTCTCTTAATTGTAAATATATAAAGATCACCTTTACGTGCTTGCTGAGCAAACTGAGTTAATGTGATTTTATTTTTTGTGAATTTTTGAACCTTTACAGGATCACCATTTCTAACTAATTTAACTTCAACCTCTCGTACACGGTAACGAGCGTCTTTAGGCACATCACTGGCAAAACTTGGTTCTGCTTTAGCATTAACAGTAACCTGTCTAAATGCTCTGCCTTTTACTCCATCCGCCATATTGCCTGCTGAACCAGGAATAACTAGTTCATATTTAGGAAGTGGTATATCTTTTACAGAAAAAGTTTTTGTGCCTACAGTAGATCCGTTACTTCTTACAGTCATTACTACTTTACCTCTCGTTTTAGGAATGATAGTAACCTCCCCTTTTCCTGCTCCTTTTACAACAGTTGCATTGGTAGCAGTAATGGAAGGGTTATAACTTGTACCTAATAATGGCACTTGAACATTAAGCGCATTACCACAATTTTTCCATAAAGCTGATAGTGCACTTGAAGAAATTAATATACTTGGCTTAATAACTGTGTAGTTTATAACATCTTCATAAATTTTTCCATCCAATTCAATCTTAGCTTTATATGATTTTTCACCAGACCCAGAAGCAGAAAACTCTACTTGACCAAACTTAATATCATTGCCAGCAATAGTCATTTGAGAAAGAGGTAACGCCTTCCCGTCCTTATACATCACAGGGTTTAAGGCAGACGAAGAGGCTGCAATAAACATTTCTGCTTTATACTTTGCTCCTGCTGCTACCACATTAGATTCTGCTCTAATTAACGGGAAAATCTTATCAAACGATACTTCACCGGCACCTACACTATCTGCCAAGATAGCTAGAGCCACTCTTTCATAATTTAATATTTCCGTTTCAAGGTAACTCATAGTTGCCATACCGGCAGCTGTAGGTGTATTTTCGAAAAAATACTGCGCAAAGTTTTTATCTTTTTGATCAGGGTCGTTTGCGGCAAATTCGATATCCTTAGCATCTCGTCCTAATAAAGGAAATTTCTCATCTGTTTCGCCTGTTTTAGTTGCCAAAAACTTAGAATAATTATTAAGCATTGCTTTCAACGCTTTTCCCTTTCCTTGTGGACCCATCATCATAGTGCCTACTTTATCATAATCTTTAGCACCAATAAGAGCTCCTGTTTCATCATCATAACCATCAGGGTCACCAGCACCAGTTATTATAGCCATCTCCTTTTTTAGGTCATTCATGGTACCAATAACTTTCTCAGTCTCTGTTCTTATTTCTTTAGCTAAACCTAGAATTGCTACATCCGCTTCTAAATTATTTCTTTTAGCAACTTGAGCTTCAATACCAGCAATGGTTTGTTCGTTTTTTGAGCTATAATCTCCAGCCATCGTGGTGAGGGCTTGGTCGATAAAAATGAATTTATCTAGTACAGCATTACTTACCTGCAAGGCAAGTAGTGCAGTAAGCACTAGATACATCATCCCAATCATTTTATCTCTTGGGGTTTGTCTACCTCCAGCCATATTATATGTTTTTTAAGTTAATATGTTTCACAATACAGTTTTTTGATAATAAAGGCTTAATTGCTACCTTTCATAGCAGTTAACATACTACCATAAATACCATTAAGAGAGGTTAAATTACCTGTAAGTTTTTGCATTTCTTGAGAAAACTTCTCAGTTCCTTTTCCTGCTTTTTCCATGTTCTCCATAACGCCTGCCATGTTACCATAAAACTTACTCATCGTTTTAACATGTGAATCCGTACTTTGAAGCTCCAATTCATACACAGAATTTAAGGCTCCTAATTTTTTCGTAATTCCTCTTACTTCTTCATGATACTGTTTTGCATCGCCAGAAGCATCTGCCATACTGCTCATTGCTTGTGCAGTTTGTGCATAAGAGCTAGACATATCAACTAAATTTTTAGAAGCAGCTTTTACATTTTTAGAATAATCTTCGGTTGCAACAGCTGCATTACTTAAGCTAGCCATGCCTTTGGCATTGGTAGCTAAATTATTCATTCCTTTACCTAAACTTTCTATAAGATCCGGTCCTATTTTTGCACTTTCGAGCATGTGATCAAGCTTTTGAGCTACATTATCTCCTTTTCCTCCACTCGAAATTCGTGGGCTCGTAATAGGTCCTGAATAATCTTCAGCTAATTCTGGATATACCTTAGCCCAATCTGGATCCTTATGAGGTGGCTCAAATGCACTAAGAAAGAAAATCACAGCTTCAACGCCCAAACCAATTCCAAGCATAACGCCTGCGCCAGGTAAGTGTTGTATCTTAAATAATGCACCAACAATTACTACTGCAGCTCCAATGCCATATACTTTTGGCATAATGGTTTTGTAGAGCAAGTCTGAAAATCCACCTTTTTTTTGTTTACTCATTGTCTTGTTGTTTAAGTTCTTCTATGATGATTAAAGTTTGATAGCTAATAATACTACCTTTTTACAAGGTATAAAATTATTTTATAAATTAAAATTCTGCGCCACTTGATCTTCCAAGATGTGTCATCGCACATCTGAACCCAATGTAGGCACGAGTTGAATCTTCATATTCAAAAGCCCTTGTTCCTGTCTCAAGGAAAAAGGCTACGTCTTTCCACGATCCTCCTCTAATAACTTTTCGAGGTTCGTTTTTATCTTTATACTCTGGGTTTAAATCCCAAACCAAAGGAACAGAAGCAGGGTTAAATGCATCTTGTGTCCACTCAGATACATTGCCAGACATATCTACTAAATTATAATCGTTAGCAAAATACGATCCAATTGGTGATGTATAAGCATAACCATCATCGTAATAATTACCTCTACCTGGCTTAAAGTTGGCCAACATACACCCTTTGCTATTTCTTAAATATGGATTACCCCAAGGATATTTCGCCATATCTCTTCCTCCTCTTGCAGCATACTCCCACTCGGCTTCTGATGGCAGCCTAAAGTTTGGCATAGGCCATTCGCCCACTGAACTTCGGTAATCATTAAGGTATTCGGTACGCCACTGGCAAAATACTTTGGCTGCTTTCCAGCTTACTCCCACCACAGGGTAGTAATCATAGGCAGGATGCCAAAAATAATATTCTTGCAAGGGATCGCCCATATGGTGAGTAAAGTCTTTGGTAAAAACGGTTGTATCAGGATAGTAGTTATCTTTAATAAACTGTTCGCCCAATGTACTAGCAGAATCTTCTAGCACTGCAAAAATAAACTGACGGAACTCATTATTTGTAATTTCAGTCTCATCCATAAAAAAGGAGCCAATGGTTACCTGTTTGTTATGGTTAATTTGAGTGGCACCTACATCCTCATCTGCTTGACCCATATGAAATGTACCTGCCGGAATTGGAGCCATACCAAAAGGGGTTGTCATTATCCAGCCATCTCTTTCGGCTACTCCAACTAGTTCTCCCATGTCTCCGCCTTTTCCGCCACCGCCAAAAAGACCACATCCTGTGATGCTTATTAATCCAACTAATAATAGACTTAAAAGTCTTGCTTGTTTTATATTAAGTTTTATCATGCTCTAAAGTTATTCCACATTTAAATATACAAACGCAGTTCATTTTTTTTGTTATTTGTTATTTGTTTTAAAAGCAATTCAATCCATCCTGCTAAAAAAACAATTCTTATTGAAAATCGCACCACAAATTGTGGAATATTTATGAAAAACCAAAATAAATTAAGAATTACTTCCTAAACCGAGGGGTTCTGACAATTTTTCTTGACCCAAATGGATTAATTGGTAATGCATAACTTAAACGAATTTCATTTGATGTTGCTTGTTTGGCTTGTTGATCATGTACTATATAATCAAAACCATAACCTATTTGAAGTGCATTCGATTTAAGTAAGTTCATACCTACTATAAGCGAGGCTGACTCCAAATATTTATAGGTTATTCCACCCCAAAATTTATTGTTATATTTTAGTATTGCTCCTAAATTAATTAAGTATTTGTTAAAATCTGACTGTACGAGTAACGAAGGAGTTAACTCTAAATTGTATGTAATATCGTAATGATACCCCCCCATAAAATATATTGTTGGCTCTAACGAATTTCTTAACTCATCTGATCCAAAAGTAAAACTGGGGTTTAATAAGTGTGATACACTTATTGAGCCATATAGCTTTTTTGCTTGATAAAATACGCCAGCTCCCATATCTGGCTTAAATTGTGTTTGCTTTCCTTCTAGAATAAGAGGGTCTCCACCATCATTAGGTCTGTACCTGTCAAAATCTATTGATTGCGAATAAAAGCCTGCGTTTATACCAAAGCTCAATTTAGCATCTTTAACTGCCACATGGTATGCGTAAGAGCCCTGTAGAGCCAAATTATTTAATCCTCCCAAATTATCATTAATAATATAAGCGCCAAAACCACTATTGAGCTTATATATAGGAGCATTCATGGTAAGCACCTGTGTTGTAGGAGCTCCTCCGGCATCAAAAGTCCCGGTATAGCCAGTCCATTTAGATCGTATTAATAAGGAGAGCCTTGTTAGCCCTTCTACTCCTGCATAGGCAGGGTTATAATACATTTTATTGTCCATAAACTGTGTAAATTCCGGATCCTGCTGAGCAGTCGAAAGTTGGCTTGTGAACAAACCTATAATTAAAAGAAGAAATGATTTATTTCTCATATATTAAATTATTGAGGCATAAATATAATAGCAAAATTAGGATTTTCTATGCCGATGCCCTAAATCTACGTTTAAAAACGGAATAGATTAAGATTCGGTTTTACAAATTATTAGCTTTCTTAATATAAAGTTCTAACGCTCCCGTCATTGATGGGGCATTAGGAAGAGGAGCTTCAATATCTAAAAACAAATCTCGTTCTTTAACAGCCTTGGCTGTAGTTGGTCCAAATGCAGCTAGTCGCGTTCCTTTTTGTTCAAAATCAGGAAAGTTAACAAATAAAGAATTTATTCCTGATGGACTAAAGAAGGCAATAACATCATATTTAATATCAGCCAAATCTGACAAATTGCTTGCAACCGTTTTATAAAGTACAACTTCAGCATACTCGTAACCATTCTCGCTTAAAAAGTTAGGAATATCATTTTTACGAATATTGGAACAAGGAAACAAATACTTTTCAGTTGGATGTTTCTTTAACACCTCAATGAGGTCACTTGCTGTACGAACACCTGTAAATATTTTACGCTTTCTTATCGTTATATACTTCTGCAAGTAATTGGCAGTTTGATCTGAAATACAGAAATATTTCATATCTGTAGGCACATCAACCTTAACCTCTTTACACATTGCAAAGTAATGATCAACTGCGTTTCTACTTGTAAAAATCACAGCCGTATAATCTAAAAAGGCTACCTTTTGGTTCCTAAACTCTTTTACATCTACCGGATCAATTTGAATAAATGGCTTAAAATCTATACGAATACCGTATTTTTCAGCTAATTTATAATATGGAGATTTGTCATCTTGGGGCTTTGGTTGAGACACCAAAATGCTTTTTACAGGCTTAGCCCTATCCTTTAATTCTTTTGTCATTAAAAAATCTTCTAAATAATTACCCAACTACAAGCTTAAATACAAAAACAAATAAGAAAATTTCTGTGCCGCAAAGGTATAAAAATATTTGAACAAATGGATGACGAACAATAAATGACAATCGAATTCCTATTAGAACGATAATAGCGAAGAGTAATCCAAAGGTAATTGTTAAAAAAGTGAATGTGCTAATGGGTAAAACTGAGAAGTAATTTAAGGTTATAATCGCTTGAAGCAGAAGTAGAAGATAGAAGGTTAATCTTAAGTGTGTTGCAAAATGAATGTTCTTTATTGAGGACATATCAAAAATATATACCATTACTGCTACTATTACATATCTTAAGGCAAAAAGCAATATGAAGCCAATAGCCAAAATAATAAGTTGAACAATATGAAAAAATATTGAAAAATGGTTTATCCAACTAATTTGAATTAAGTTAATATTGAGGTGAACCATTAAAAAATATAGAACAAAACTTGCACTAAAACTCATCCAGGCTACTAGTTGAATACTTGGATTTGCAAAAAAACCTCCCTTGTAGATCATTTCATCAATAGTAGTGAAATTAAAAGCTCTTGAAAAATTTGCATACTGAGTGAATAAGTCATTTGAGTTAAACTTGATTAGAATCAGCCCAATTAAAAGCAGTATTGACACAATTATAAAAAATGAAGTAAAGGATTTATTTCTTAAATGTGCCTCTTCAGTAGAGTCTTGAATGTTTTTAAATGGAGGTCTTACAACTAAGGTTGCAAGACCCGTTTTTACGTTATACCCATAAAGAGTAAGTAAAGGTTTAACAGATTGGGTGACTAATAGAAGACTATCAACATCAAATACATGATTTCCTGGATTGAGTTTGGCCAGTAAGGTGTTCTTGTAAAAAAGGTGAACCTGTTTGGTATTATGAATATAGAATTTCTTGCCACCAAATTGATCCCCATCTACTAAAAAACTAACAGACGACCCTGCAATTTGCGAAATTGCAGGCATAAAACTTTCAGCTTCCTCATTATATTGAACCCAATTTTGCTTTAGGTTATAAATAACTCCTTCTTCCTGTTGCCCCTTAACCATTAAAGGAGCGAGCAAAATAAATAGGGTAAAATATTTTTTAAAACCGAGCCACATAACCTATATGTATTTTAGATTCTGCCAATGATAATGATTGTTGAGAAGATTTACCAACCGCATAGACCAATTGAATTACTCCAGATGGTGTATCTAATAATAAACCAGCTCCAAGCCCAAGGAAGGTATCACTATTATTTGCTACCTCATTAGTAGTATAGGCCCAATCGAAAAAACCGAAAAGCCTTGAGTTCTGACCTAGCAGAAGTCGCCCTTCTACTTGCAATAAAACATAGGAGGATGCATAAATTTCTAGCTCATTAAACCCTCGTATGGAGTTTACTCCTCCCAACCTGTAAAGGTCATTTTCGAATAATTTTTCTGAATTTGCTATTGAGCCCAGTTCTAATTTGGAGTAAGCAACTCCAATTTTTGAAACTGGAATGGCTACATCCGATGTAATTATTAAATTTCCTTGTAACGATTGAATCTCAAGGCTGTCATACACTTCTATAGGTACAAACGAACTATTAATAATATTTTTAGCCCCTAATCTTAATTCTGAGCCCAAACTCCAGCCTCTTTTTGGATTTATAATATTATCCAATTTATTTTTAAAGAACTCGATGCCATAATATTGTGCATTAAAATCAATAAGATCCAAGTTACTAATACCCGTTGAGTTAGTTGGAGACAATAGCCTTGATGTACTAAAGTTAGAAGTAAAATTGACAGTATAGTCAGCATTACTATATCCAATAATCACAGAAAAAGTACGGTTTATAAAGGAAGTATCTTGCTTAAAAAGTTCGAACTCTCCCTTTACATTAATTTCAGACCCAAATAAATTGGTGTGGTTATAAAGTGCTTTTAAAGTTTGAGATTGAACACCAAATTGCCTCCAATTGAATGATAACTGCTTTCCTGAGCGAAATAAATTATGCAAATCTAAATTTACATACCCTGTTGCCAATAGTTTGGTATTATCAACCTGGTTGGGA
>VAPK010218058.1_pt1 | contig 10679 bp, 7 predicted proteins | sample 3395031 | NCBI WGS metagenome assembly VAPK01 (sample SAMN08290443, study PRJNA428436) | hydrothermal vent metagenome | isolation source: Deep-sea hydrothermal vent chimney 1 | place: Pacific Ocean: Juan De Fuca Ridge
ATCAGCGCAGACTTGAAGGAACGGGGCAGAATAATCGCCCGATCATAATCTCGACTTCGGAGTGAACGTCCCAGCCGAAAACGCGCCCGCAGACCGAGCTGGCCGTGCCCAGGCTCCAGCGTAATTGCACGCTGCACCTGTGGCATTCGCGCCAGCAGGGGAATAGACCAGGCGGGCGCGACCACATCGATCTCGGCGTCGGGGTTGCGCTGTTTCAGCGACATGAACAGGCTTTGCGCCATCACCATATCCCCAACCCAGGCCGGGCCAATGATCAGAATGCGCTCAGGATGCGCTGTCACGCCTTTGCCTCCATTCACCTCTTTCCATTTTTAGCACTTATAAGTTACTGGTGCAGCCAGTCCATATACAGCTTCACCCCTTCCTCGACGGTCTTGAACGGGGCGTCATAACCGGCGGCGCGCAGGACGCTGATGTCGGCTTCCGTGAAACTCTGGTAGCGTCCTTTCAGGTGATCGGGGAAAGGAATGTATTCCAGCTTGCCCTGGCCATGCCAGTCGATCACGGCCTTTGCTACATCATTGAAGGGCTGGCTGCACCCGGTGCCCAGATTGAAAATACCGGACTTGTCCGGATGCTGCATGAACCACAGGTTTACCGCCACGGTATCGCCCACATAGACGAAGTCTCGCCGCTGTTCACCATTGGCATAGCCGTCACAACCTTCGAACAGTTTCGCCACACCATTCTCGTGTAACTGATTGTTCACATGAAAAGCCACGCTGGACATGCTGCCCTTATGCTGTTCACGCGGTCCATAGACATTGAAATAGCGGAAGCCAACGATCTGGCTCTCAGCTTTGGGCAGAATCCGACGCACATACTGATCAAACAGAAACTTGGAATAGCCATACATATTCAGTGGCTCCTCAAATTCCCGCTGCTCGCGAAAGACGCTGCCGCCGCCGTAGACCGAGGCCGAAGAAGCATACATATAGGCAATGCCCCGCTCGAGACAATAGTGCAGCAGATCCTTGGAATACTCGTAATTGTTGCGCATGATGAACTTGCCATCCCACTCCGTGGTGCTGGAGCAGGCACCTTCATGGAAAATGGCCTCGACCCTGTCGGCAAAGGACTCACCCGCCTGTACTCGGGCGATAAAATCTTCCTTGTCCATGTAATCGGCGATTTCACAGTCGGCGATATTTTTGAATTTTACGCCGTTTTTAAGATTGTCCACTACCAGAATATCGCTGACGCCCTGTTCGTTGAGCGTTTTGACGATGTTGCTGCCGATGAATCCGGCTCCACCTGTAACAATAATCATGTGTCCCGCCTATTTTTCCAGAATATTTTTAATGATATCGCTGGTCGAATGACCCTCGATGAAGTCCAGAATCCGCACATCCCCGCCATTATCTACCACGCAGCGCCCACCGGCGATATCTTCAGGCCGGTAGTCGCCGCCCTTGACCAGCAGATCGGGCAACACCTTGCAGATCAGGCGCTCCGGGGTCTCCCCGGAAAAGGGCACCACCCAGTCTACACATTCCAGCGCCGCCAGTACCGCCATGCGCCGTTCGACTGAATTGATCGGACGACCCTCACCTTTCAGTTCTCTGACTGACTCATCGTCGTTAACCGCGATGATCAGCCGCTCACCCAATTTGCCAGCCTGTTGCAGGTAAGCCACATGTCCCGGGTGCAGAATATCGAAGCAGCCATTGGTCATGACCACGGTTTCACCGTGTTCCTGCGCTTCTTTCACCAGTTTCACCAGTTGCACTTCGTCTACCACTCCCCGTTGCAGCGGTTGCTGCTGGCGCAGGGCCGTGCGCAGCTCGGCGGCGCTAACCGTCGCCGTGCCCAGCTTGCCCACCACCACCCCGGCAGCCAGATTGGAACAAACAGTTGCCTCAACCAGATCACGGCCTGCCGCTAATGAGGCCGCCATCACCGAGATCACCGTGTCGCCAGCGCCGGTCACGTCGAACACTTCCTGCGCCTGGGTCGGCAGATGCAGGGCGGGCTGATTTTGCTGCAGCAGGGTCATGCCTTTTTCACTGCGTGTCACCAGTAAGGCCTGCAGATCCAGTTCACGCAGCAGGGCTTCGCCCTTTTCGACAATCTCAGCATCGCTACGGCAGGAACCCACTACCGCCTCAAGCTCGGACAGGTTCGGCGTAATCAGCGTCACACCACGGTAAATGCTGAAATTCGTACCTTTGGGATCCACCAGCACTGGCACGCCGGCGGCGCGGGCTTTGTCGATGAAACGCGAAATCTGGTGCAGAGTACCCTTGCCATAGTCGGATAGAATCAGCGCCCCGGCCTGTGCCAGTTCTGTATCAAGCTCATTTAGCAGCCCCACCGGATCCTGCTCACTGAACCCATCCTCGAAATCCAGCCGAATCAGCTGTTGATGCCGGGACAGCACCCGTAACTTGGTCACCGTCGCGCAATTTTCCAGCGCCTCAAAACGGCAGTCCACACCCTGCGCCTGCAGAATATCCTCCAGGGCCGTGGCTGCCTCATCCTTGCCAGTGAACCCCAGCAGGTGGGGATCGGCGCCAAGCGCGGCAATATTCAGCGCCACGTTGCCAGCGCCACCGGGACGCTCCTCGGCCTCATTCACATGCACCACCGGCACCGGCGCTTCCGGGGAAATACGCGAGGTGCTGCCATGCCAGTAGCGATCCAGCATCAGATCGCCAACCACGACGACACGCGCCTTATCAAATTCAGGAAGTTGTTTCATTCCGATTTTGCCGCTCAGGAGGCTTCACCAATTTTATCTTTGAGGATGTACAGGGCACTACAGTATGGACAGCGCGCCTCGCCACTGTCCTCAATGGGCAGGAACACCCGCGGGTGCGAATCCCACTGACTCATGTTGTCCATGGGACAGTGCAACGGTAAATCCGCCGTAGTGATTTCGTAACGGCTCACGGCATTGGCCTGCAGGGTTTTCCTGCTGCCGACTTCAGGCTGGCTATTGCTCGGATTATTCATCGCTGTTCTCCCACAAATAAAGTCAGTTCGTATCAGGATATCGGTCTAACCGATCTGTAACAAGGTTAGCCTGAGTATCAATCATTTAACCAGTTCCACCCAGCTGGCATAGCTGTCACCCAGCTCATCAAGACGGCCATGCACCAGATCAAAATACTGGCGCTGCAGCTTTTCGGTAATCGGCCCACGGCCGCCATTGCCGATCTGACGTCCATCCAGTTCGCGAATGGGGGTCACCTCGGCGGCGCTGCCGGTGAAAAAAGCTTCATCGGCAATATAGACTTCATCGCGAGTGATGCGTTTCTCACGCACTTCCAGGCCGTTATCCTGCGCCAGGGTAAAAATGGTCTCGCGGGTAACGCCTTCCAGCGCCGAGGTCAGATCCGGGGTATAAATCACGCCGTTTCTGACTATGAATACATTTTCCCCACTGCCTTCGGCCACATAGCCATCCACGTCCAGCAACAGCGCCTCGTCATAACCGTCACGCAGGGCTTCCTGCAACGCCAGCATGGAGTTCATGTAGTTGCCATTGGCCTTGGCCTTGCACATGGTGATGTTGACGTGATGGCGGGTAAAAGAAGAGGTCTTGATGCGGATACCCTTTTCCAGCCCTTCCGCACCCAGGTAGGAGCCCCATTCCCAGGCCGCGATCATCACATGCACCTTAAGATTGTCGGCACGCAGGCCCATGCCTTCGGAACCGTAGAAACACATGGGCCGGATATAGGCGGTCTGCAGATTGTTTTCGCGCACCACCGCCTTCTGCGCCGCGTTCAGTGTGTCTTTGTCGAAAGGCATGGGCATGCCGAGAATATGCGCCGAGCGGAACAGCCGATCCGTGTGCGCCTGCAGACGAAAAATGGCCGTTCCCTGCTCAGTTTTATAGGCGCGCAACCCTTCAAACACACCCATACCGTAATGCAGCGTGTGGGTCAGCACATGAACCTGCGCCTCGCGCCAGGGCACCATTTCCCCATCCAGCCAGATTAGTCCGTCCCGATCCGCCATCGACATACTGCATTACTCCTCAGACTCCAAAACAAGCCGCGTATTCTATTAGAAATCAGGCCATTTGTCGTATTTGCTTTCAATATTCAACGTGAAATGCCCACCGTTTGGGTACAAAGACGCAGAAACGCAAAGCTCTACTGTTGATGCGGTTGTAAACACGTCTTCAGGCGTACCTGCATAACGGATACCGCTTGCAGCGGGGGAGTCCATTACTGGAAAAACTTTGCGATCTTTGCGTCTCTGCGTTGAAGATCTTCATTTTTCCATCCATTCACGCCAAATCCGTGTCACCGCCTCGCGCAGTTCTACAAACTCCGAATCCGCCACCAGCCGACCCTGTTCCTGCAATGCCAGCCGGTGCAGCCGCCCACGGTACTGCTGGTAGGCGTCGTTCAACCTCGCCACATCCCCGGCGTTCATCAGTCCGCTCTGCGCCATGCACTCAAGCAGACGAATGGTATCGGTAAAGTCAGTCAGCTCCGGGTGCGCCTGCGCCCAGGCCAGCACTGCAAACTGCACCATGAATTCAATATCGACAATGCCACCCGACCCCTGTTTCAGATCAAACTGGCCAGTAGCCTTTTTCAACAACTCATCACGCATGCGTCGGCGCATGGACAGAATCTCTTTACGCAGGCTCTCCTGCTGCCGTGGCTGGCAGAGAACCTGCCGGCGTATTTCACCAAACTGCCTGGCAATCCTGGCATCGCCGGCGACAAAGCGAGCGCGCACCAGCGCCTGATGCTCCCAGATCCAGGCCTTATCTCGCTGGTAGCTGGCATAGGCATCGAGAGAACTCACCAGCATACCTGAAGCGCCATTGGGCCGCAGACGCATGTCGATGTCATAAAGCACACCGGCCGGCGTATGCGCGGTGAGGATATGGATCAAACGCTGGCCGAGACGGGCAAAAAAGACCGGCACTGACAAAGGCTGATCGCCGCGGGTCATCAGGCTGGCACTTTCGCCCGCATGCAGGAATACCAGATCCAGATCCGAACCATAGCCCAGTTCCAGTCCGCCCAGCTTGCCGTAGGCAATAATGGCAAAGCCTCTGTCGCAGACCGTCCTGTTCTGATCACGGCCAGCTTCGTAGTTCGGCGCGCCGTGACGCGCCACCAGATCCTGCCAGGCCAGGCCCAGCGCTCCTTCCAGCACTACTTCAGCAATCCAGCTTAAGTGATCGCTGACTTTCATCAGCGGCAGGGCGCCGGCCTGATCCGCCGCCGCCACCCGCAGCACATTGCTGTGGCGAAAGTGGCGTAATGCATCCATGGCCTGTTCAAGATCCCCAGCTTCGCATGTTGCCATACGCCGGTGCAGTTCCGCCTGCAACGCAGCCCTGTCCGGCGGCGCATAGAGGCTGCGGGGATCCAGCAACTCGTCCAGCAGTAACGGCTGCTGACTGAGGTAACGGGCAATCCAGGGACTGGCGCTGCACAGCTTCACCAGTTGCGACAGGGCCAGCGGGTATTCCACTAGCAGCGCCATATACACGCTGCGGCGGGCAATCTGCTCCAGCAGATCCAGCAGGCGCTTCAGGGTCACATCCGGCATCTCTGTTTGCCCGATCGCACCCAGCAGCAGCGGCATCAACCGATCAAATCGCTGGCGGCTTTTGGCCGGCAGGGAAGCATAACGACGACCTGACCTGAGTAACTGCAACTGGCGCAGGACTTCTCCGGTATCTTCAAACCCGACCTCGGCCAATGCCTCTCTGGCCACAGCCTCATCCTCAAACCCGGCGCGCCAGAGTTCATCCAGCCGCGCCTGCTGACTATCGCTGTAACCCTCGACCTGCGGCGCATCAAAAACCTGGGCAAAATGCGCCTGCACATGCCGGCGGTGCTGATCCAGCGCCGCACCATACGTTTCCCAGTCCGCATAGCCCATGGAAAAAGCCAGGCGTAGCTGCGCCTGTGGTTCTGAGGGCAGATTATGGGTCTGCTGATCGGCCCAGGCCTGCAGGCGATGCTCGCTCAGGCGCAGGAACGTATAGGCCTGTAATAGTTCGATCACCGTCGCCGCGGGCAGATAATTCTGCTCTCGCAGATGCGCAAATACCGCAAACAGGCTCGGCGTCTGTAGCGCCCGATCCTGACCGCCACGGATTAACTGGAACACCTGGGCAATAAACTCGATCTCACGGATGCCACCCGCCCCCAGCTTGATATTCTGAGCCATGTCCCTGCGCTGCACCTCACGCATCACCAGCGCCTTCATCTTACGCAGGGATTCATAGGCGCCGAAGTCCAGATAACGACGATAGATAAAGGGCTTCAGCATCGCCATCAGCTGTGCGCCATCACTGCACTCGCCGGCCACCACCCGCGCCTTGATCATGGCGTAGCGTTCCCAGTCACGACCATGAATCAGGTAATAGTTTTCCATCGCCACAAAGCTGGCCGCCAGCGCCCCACTCTCGCCAAAGGGCCGCAAACGCATATCCACCCGGAAAACAAAACCCTCGGCCGTAACCGCATCCAGTGCCTTGATCAGGCGCTGTCCCAGGCGGATAAAAAACTGGGCATAGCTGAGTGATTTGCCCGCCGTTTCCAGCATGCCCTCCTCTCGATAGGCAAACACCAGATCGATATCCGATGACAGATTTAGCTCCTTCGCCCCAAGCTTGCCCATCCCCAGCACTACCAGTCCGACCGGCCTGGCCTGCGCATCTCGCGGCGTACCCAGTTCATGGCATTGCCAGTCATATAGCCGTGCCAGCGCAGCATCGATACAGGCCTCAGCCAGAGTGGAAAGATCATGCAGGGTTTCAGACAGTTCTGCCCAGCCGGCCAGATCCCGCCAGATAATGCGTAGCATCTGCTGGTTACGATAATCACGAAGCTGGCGCTGCAATTCAGCCTCATCCGCAGCCGTTGCCAGCAGGGAAAACAGGGGCTGGTGATCGACTGTTTGTTTTTCAACCAGCCCATCAGTTAACCAGTGAGGCTGGCGCAGGCAGGCCTTCATCACGAAATCACTCCCGACCCAGACCACCGGCAGGCTGCGAACAATAGCCTCGGACAAACTCCCCTGTGCGTTCTGCCGCCAGTCCGCCCAGTTATCCGCCACCCGCCCACGCAGTGGTTCTGGCAACTCGGCAAGCGCCAGCTCAAAAGGATTCATCCGGCCACTGCCGTATGCCGATCCAGCAAGCTCAGAAAATCTTCCAGCTCGGGCCAGGCCGCGCCGACGCTGCGGATGTAATCCAGAGTGCGTGGAATATCGGCAAGATAGTCCGGTTTGTGATCCCGGTAATTCAGGCGCGCAAAAATGCCGCTGGCCTTGAGGTGACGCTGGATGCCCATAAGATCGAAGCTGCGCATGAACTGCGTCAGCGTCATGGTCGCCGGCAGGATATCGGCTGCCTGCGCCTGCTCAAAATAATGTGCCACCCACGCCTGCACCCGCTCCCGCGGCCAGACGATATAGCAGTCACGCAGCAGGGAAACCAGGTCATAGCTCAATGGGCCAATAACCGCGTCCTGGAAATCCAGAATGCCCGGATTGCAGCCTGGATTAGCGTCAGGACTGGATTCACAGACCATGAGATTACGCGAATGGTAGTCGCGGTGGACGATGACCTGCGGCTGCGAAAGGGCGGCATCGGCAAGAAAGGAAAACAGCGTATCAAGGGTAGCCTGATCATGATCATTTAACCACAGGCCACAATGACGTTGCAGATACCAGTCCCGAAACAGGCCCATCTCACTCAACAACAATTCACGATCATAGACCGGCAGGGCTGCCGCCCGCACGATCTCCACTGGCGCCGACTGCAGGTTAATCAGCGCCTGCATCGCATCAGCATAGAGCGAGTCAGCAGTGTCCTGATTAAGTTCAGATAAATACAGCCGCTCGCCCAGATCAGTTAACAGCAACAACCCCTGTTGCAGATCCTGGGCCAGCACCTGCGGCACATTCAGGCCCAGCTGCAAAAACAGAGTAGAAATAGCAACAAACGGGCGACAGTCCTCCTGCTCAGGCGGCGCATCCATAACAATATAGCGCTGCCCGTCATGGTTAACGCGAAAATAGCGGCGGAAACTGGCATCGGCCGAAGCCGGCGTCAGGCTAAAATCCTTATATCCAAGTGTTTGCGCCAGCCAGTCATGAATCAGGGACAGGCGCGTATCGACCTTTGTCTTCATGACCTGCATTATACATACTGCAAGCGCTGACATGGCTATGCAATAATACAACTCAACCCCTGACCGAAATCATTGGCACACGAACATTTAACAACTATCTGTGAGCACAATAAAAATCATACTCTCCAGACAGAGGATGCCTCCGCGACTCCTGTCCGGCCTGTGTCTGCTTATAAGCCTGCCATCAATAATTTACGCACAGACGCATACGGGAAGTACGCCCGCTATCATGCCGGCAAAGGAATTTCTTTGCGGCGCGCCAGGCCCCTGGCCGCAGATTCCCTTTTTTGCTGGCGAGGCAGTTCATCTGCAGGCCGATGAAGTGGAGATGAAGAACAGCGATATCACTATTTTTAGCGGCCGTGTGATCATTAACCAGGCCGATACCCAGCTTGAAACCGATCGGGCCAGTTATTTTCGTGAAAAAAACGAAGTCGAAGCACAGGGAAATGTACACATCACCACTCCTGGCCTGCAGCTGGAGGGCACGGACGCCCGCTATAACCTGAACAATGAAAGTGGGGTCATCAACAATGCCCGCTATCGCACGATCGATGAGAAAAAAGGCACCGCTGACAATATCGAGCTGCTCAATCCCAACAGCATGACCTTGAACACCGCAAGCTACACCAGTTGTAGCACTGAGGATCCCGACTGGCTGCTTACGGCCAGCCGCCTGCATCTGGACACCGAGTCCCGCCAGGGACACGCAACCAACAGCGTGGTGAGCTTCAAGGGCGTGCCCTTTTTCTATTTTCCCTACCTGCGTTTCCCGATTGGCGATGCTCGACTCACCGGCCTGTTGTTTCCCAATATCGGCAGCTCCCAGCGCCACGGCACCCAGGTAATATTGCCTTTCTACTGGAATATCGCACCGGATCGGGACGCCACGATCACTCCCTGGTACATGGCCAGGCGCGGCACCATGCTGATGAGTGAATTCCGTTACCTGAACCCAGGCAACAGCGGTCAGCTGGAACTGGATTACCTGAGTAACGATAAACTCTATGGCGCTAATCGTAACTATATCAAATGGCGACACCAGAGCACCGCAACCAGCGGCTGGGCCACGGAAATTGATTACACCCGAGCCAGTGACAGGGATTACCTGCTCGACTTCGGCACTACAATCAATAACTCCAATCCCACTGTTCTGCAACAGAAAGCCTCCCTGTCCTATAACGCACTCAACTGGAACTTCAGAGCACAGGCGCAGGCCTATCAGAAACTGTCTGGCAGCACCCCCTATGAGCGCCTGCCCCAGCTGACTTTCAACACCCGCCTGCCCGAGCGGGAAAATGAATGGTATCCCGGACTCAAGGCCGAGATCGTCGACTTCTCACGTAGTGACGCCAGCGTCCAGGGAAAGCGTCTTAACCTAATGCCCTTCATCAGCCTGCCTCTGAGCAATGAAGCCATGTTTCTCACCCCCAAACTGAGCTGGCAATTCACTACCTATGATCTAACCAACACAACAGCAGGACAAACGCCCAAAGTTTCGCGTGACGTACCCATCTTCAGCCTTGACAGCGGCCTGTTCTTCGAGCGCAACCTGAGTCTCGGCAACCATGATCTACTGCAGACGCTGGAACCCCAGCTGTTCTATGTCTACGCACCCTACCGGCAACAGGATGATCTGCCCGTATTCGATAGCGGCAAGGTCATTTTCAACATCAATGATCCCTTCCGGGAAAACCGCTATACCGGCGCAGATCGCGTGGAAGATGCTAACCGCCTGACCGCCATGCTCACCACCCGTTTCCTTGATGAGGCTACTGGCACAGAAAGGCTGATGGCGCGCATCGGCCAGTTGTATTATTTTGCCGACCGCCGCGTAACCCTGCCCGGCGGCAGCATAGACACCTCCCGGCGCTCGCCCATTATCGCCGAGCTGATAAGTCGCCCCGTTGACAATCTGTATATCGTCAGCGACGTCCAATGGGATACCCAGACCAGGGACTACACCAGGGGCAACCTGCGCATCGACTACCAGCCGAGCCACAACCTGGATTTACGCATAAATTATCGCTACCTGAAAAACAGTCTGGAAACCAACGAAGGTCTGCTACGCTGGCGCATCACGCCCAACTGGTATATCAGCGCGCGCAAGCTTTATGACATCAAATACCACCGCCAGCAGGAATCGGAATACAGCCTGCGCTACGACAGCTGCTGCTGGGCATTCAAACTCAGCACCCGTCAGCGCTTTTTCCGCATCGGCGAACCGGATGAAACATCCATCTATTTCGAACTGGAGCTGAAAGGGCTGTCCAGTTTCGGCACCGGATTCTAGCATCACGCGCTTTTTAACAGGGGGGGATTTGAGCTATCCCCACCCACGATTCTCCATTCCGTGGGAACGAGGAAAAATTATTTACCACAGAGGACACGGAGGAAAATCTTGATATCCCTTACTCGTTACCTTATTTTTTTAGAACCCAGGCAATGAGCGACCCCCACAACAAGCTGCGAGGAATTACACCTTAAGTAACCCTCTGTGTCCTCCGTGTCCTCTGTGGTTAATTTTTTTACCCG
>VAPK010688113.1_pt1 | contig 10674 bp, 7 predicted proteins | sample 3395031 | NCBI WGS metagenome assembly VAPK01 (sample SAMN08290443, study PRJNA428436) | hydrothermal vent metagenome | isolation source: Deep-sea hydrothermal vent chimney 1 | place: Pacific Ocean: Juan De Fuca Ridge
AAAAAACAACATGGCTAAGCACTAAAATGGTGCGAAATAAGATTGCGCGCACTAATTTGTATCCAAATACTTTCAGTTGATTGTTTTATAGATCTTTTTTAATAGCACAACTTATGAACAATACAACCATTTTTCAATATCATAAAGTTTCTAAATAAAAAAATAGATACCTATCAAAGACTTAACAATTTATTATATAAATAGTTGTATTTTAGCAACAACTTCAATTGCGCACCACCATCAATCAAAATCTAAAAAAAATATTTATTGCTTTATTATAACTGCATGTTATATTTAAGATAAAATACATGGCACTCTTGTTGCTTGTATTCAAAAAACCTTAACTTTATAAAGGCAGGAAAATGAAAAAAACAAAAATTTCTGTTGCAATTGCACTACTCGCAACAACACCTTTTACTTTTGCCGCGGATGGAGATAATTCATTCTGGGGTATTACACCCGCAGCTAGCGTTTCACTGACTACTAATTACATGTGGCGCGGAGTTTCACAATCAAATAACGATCCTGCAATACAGGGTTCAATTGATTTTGCACACGATTCGGGATTTTATATTGGAGCCTGGGCATCAAGCGTAGAATTTGGAGATCAAAGCAACAGCATGGAGCTTGATGGGTATGCTGGTTTTGCCAAAGATACAGATTTTGGTGGCTTACTTCCCTTTGCAACGACTTTTGACTTAGGTATATTACGTTACGAATACACATCGAGACCCGATTTAAATTTCACAGAACTCTATTTTGGAGCCTCATCTGAAATTTTTAAAGACTTTAACTTAAGTACTTATTGGTATTATGGTCTAAAAATAGACCATACATTACCAGGTGAATATACAGACATCTCAGCTGATTACACATTACCCGATTTCTTGACCGGCTTAACTATTTTGGCACACGTAGGTCACTATAATCAAAAAGGTGGAGCTGACGATTACTGGGATTGGAAAGTAGGTGTAGCTACTGACATAGCTGGCTTTAACTTTGAAGTTGCCTATTACAATACTGATATTTCCGGTGCAGGTAATGCTCCTTATTCTAACAATAGGCTGGATGACAGCAAAATTGTTGCTACTATTTCGAGAGAATTAGGAGGAAACAGTTCATCAGCAATGCTACCTGATGATTATGAAGCTAGTGCCAGTGTTGCATTAACAACTGATTATATGTGGCGTGGTGTTTCTCAAACAAATAACGACCCAGCTATTCAAGGTTCATTCGATCTATCACATAAATCCGGTCTCTATATTGGTGCCTGGGCTTCAAGTTATGAGTTTGAAAATGAAGCAAGCATGGAGCTTGACGCTTATGCAGGTTTCTCCAGAGAAGTTAATCTTGGTGGTATCGGTCTAACGTATGACATCGGTTGGCTGCATTACGAATATACCTCTGCTCATAAAGACGCGCCTGATTTTAATGAAATTTATTTTGGCGGAAGTGTCTCACCGATAGAAAACCTTAACTTCAGCACTTATTGGTATTATGGTGTAAAAATTGATCATGAAACACCAGGTGAATATACTGATATGGCGATCGACTACACTCTGCCTGAATCACTTGGAAGCATTACACTACTTGGACATGGCGGTTATTATAACCAGAAAGATGGAGCAGATGATTACTGGGATTGGAAAGCTGGCGTAGCTAGAGATTTTGGACCTTTTAATATTGAAGTTGCCTATTTTGATACTGATGATGCAGGTGCAAGACGTTCTGCTCCTGATGGAAGAAGCCTAGACGATGGAAGAGTAGTTGGAACTATCTCAGCCACTTTCTAAATATCTAACCATAAATAAACTTACAATAAATGGGGCTTAACAGCCCCATTTTTTTTACCAAATGTATACCCACCATCAATTAAATTAGCATGTGCGTAATAAATAAAAAAATGGTAAAGTTAGCGCATGTTAAGGCATACTAAAATAATATTCATAAAATACAGCCTTACATTACAACAATAAACCTTTGATAATCTGGAGAAAAATTAAATGTCAGTAGAAAACGTGCTAAAAATGATCAAAGAAAATGATGTCAAATTTGTTGACTTTCGTTTTTGTGATACCCGCGGCAAAGAACAACACGTCACCTTCCCTGCCCATACTATTGACGAAGACACCTTTGAAGATGGCAACATGTTTGATGGTTCTTCTGTCGCTGGCTGGAAAGGTATTAACGAATCTGACATGATTCTAATGCCTGATCCTTCAACGGCTGTTTTAGACCCTTTCTTTGATGATGCAACTTTAATCTTACGTTGTGATATTATCGAACCTAACGATATGCAAGGATACGAACGTGATCCTCGCTCTATTGCAAGACGTGCAGAAGCTTATATGCAATCTACTGGCATAGCTGATACCGCTTTTTTCGGTCCTGAAAACGAATTCTTCATCTTTGATGATGTCCGCTGGAGCAATGAAATGGGGAGCTGTAGCTATAAAATAGACTCAGAAGAAGCAGGATGGAACTCTGAAAAAGTCTATGAGGATGGAAATATTGGACATCGTCCAGGTGTAAAAGGTGGGTACTTCCCAGTTCCTCCTGTAGATTCCTTACAAGACATGCGTTCGGCTATGTGTCTTGTGCTTGAAGAAATGGGTCAAACAACTGAAGTTCATCACCACGAAGTTGCAACGGCTGGACAATGTGAAATTGGATCAAAATTTAACACCTTGGTTGCCAAAGCAGATGAAGTGCTTGATCTAAAATACGTTGTCGCTAACATCGCTCATGCTTATGGTAAAACAGCTACTTTTATGCCAAAACCACTGGTTGGAGACAACGGAAATGGTATGCATGTGCATCAATCGCTAACAAAAAATGGCGAAAACATTTTTTCTGGCGACTTGTACGGTGGTTTATCTGAAATAGCGCTATTTTATATTGGTGGCATCATCAAACATGCTAAAGCACTGAATGCATTTGCCAATGCGTCAACAAACAGCTATAAACGTTTAGTTCCAGGATTTGAAGCACCTGTTATGCTGGCTTATTCAGCCCGGAACCGTTCAGCATCCATCCGAATTCCTTTTGTGAATAACCCAAAAGGCCGCCGCATCGAATTACGTTTTGGTGACTCTACTGCAAACCCATACCTTTGTTTTGCTGCAATGCTAATGGCTGGTCTTGACGGTATAGAAAATAAGATCCATCCAGGTGAAGCGATGGATAAAGATTTATATGACCTGCCTCCAGAAGAAGAAAAGTTAATCCCACAAGTTGCAACTTCTTTCAGCGAAGCGCTAAAAGCATTAGATGAAGATCGTGAATTTTTAACTAAAAGCGGTGTATTTACTGATGATGCAATAGATGGCTACATTGAGCTAAAAAGCGAAGAAGTTCAGCGCCTACGCATGAGCACACACCCTGTAGAATTTGACATGTACTACAGCTTGTAATTTCCAGTTTATTGGAAACAATATTGCTCATGAAACGCCCCACTATGGGGCGTTTTTTTATACCGCTCGTTATTTATTTCATCGTCGTCCATCTTCAACACAGCACTCCATTGCTGGTACAAACTTTGCTTATCAAAGTTGTAAACTCGCTTAACTCTACTTTTATCTGTGCATAAAAAGATACTTGCAAATCTGAATGAGGCGGTCTTATTATTCGACCGCGACTTATTGTTAACTTATATCAATACCAGCGGAGAAATTTTATTAGCTGACAGCGAAAAGCATTTGCTAGGCATGAGTGCTAAAGCACTTTTCAAATCATCCGACCCTGCTCTACTAAATGATGTACAACAATGTCTGGCTATGACTGAACCCTTACTTGATCGCGAATTAAATTTAAATTATCTCAAAAAAAATGTCACTGTTGATTTTAGTGCCACCCCACTGATGGAAAATGGGCAACTCAATGAAATTCTGGTAGAACTGCAACAGGTCGATAGACAACTGCGGATCAGTAAAGAAGAACAGCTTCTTAATCAACAAAATATAAGCCGTATGTTGGTTAAAGGTTTAGCACACGAAATCAAAAACCCATTAGGGGGAATCAGAGGCGCAGCACAATTACTTGATTCTGAATTACAAGACCCAGAGAAAAAAGAATATACTCAAATTATCATTGAGGAGTCAGATCGATTAAAATCTTTAATGGACAAAATGCTTGGCCCGAAAAAACCATCACAAAAGGAAACCTTAAATATCCATCAGGTTCTTGAGCGAGTGAGACAATTAGTCACCGTAGAAACAAGTACCGGACTACATATAGCCCGAGATTATGATCCCAGCATTCCTGACATAAAAGCAGATAAAAACCAGCTTATACAAGCCGTACTTAATATAGTCCAGAATGCTACTCAGGCAATGCAACAAATTGGGAAAATCACTCTAAAAACTCGAATCCTTCGTCATATGACGATTGGACGAATACGTTATAAATTAACCATAAAAATAGATATTATTGATAATGGTCCAGGCATTAATAAAGAACTCATGAACCAGATTTTTTACCCCATGATAACCTCTCGAGCTGAAGGTACTGGACTCGGTTTATCAATTGCACAATCATTAATTAATCAACATAACGGACATATTGCATGCGAAAGCGAACCCGGAAATACTGTTTTTTCAATCTACTTGCCACTAGAGAAAGGTCATGAACAACCCTGATACAGTCTGGATAGTTGATGATGACAAATCTATTCGATGGGTATTGGAAAAAGCATTACAAAAAGCGTCCATTAAGACCAAAAGTTTTCCAGAAGCTCAAGTCTTACTGGATGCCCTAACCCATGAAACACCCGATGCACTCATCACTGATATTCGAATGCCCGGCATAAATGGGCTTGAACTATTAGACAAAGTGCAACATTCCCAACCAAATCTCCCCGTCGTGGTTATGACCGCTCATTCTGATCTGGATAGTGCTGTCTCTGCATTTCATGGAGGAGCATTTGAATATTTACCTAAACCTTTTGATATTAATGAAGTTGTCGATGTAGTACAAAGAGCTTGCCTGCAAAAAAAACAAAAATCAGCACCAAAACAAAATGAACTCGAAGACAGAAAAGAAACGCCTGAAATCATTGGTGAAGCACCCGCCATGCAAGAAGTCTTTCGTGCAATTGGTCGTCTGGCACGTTCAAACATCTCAGTATTAATCAATGGTGAGTCGGGAACGGGAAAAGAGCTAGTTGCCAAAGCCCTGCATCGACACAGCCCAAGAACAAAAAAGCCGTTTATCGCTTTAAATATGGCAGCCATTCCAAAAGATCTGATGGAATCTGAGCTTTTTGGCCATGAAAAAGGCTCATTTACTGGCGCCCACAGCAAAAGAGCGGGACGCTTTGAACAAGCAAATGGGGGAACCTTATTTTTAGATGAAATAGGCGATATGCCAGCGGAATTGCAGACTCGATTATTGCGAGTTCTATCAGATAATGAATTTTACCCCATTGGAGCCCACACTTCTGTCAAAGTAGATGTGCGTATTATTGCTGCAACACATCAAAACCTTGAGAATCTGGTAGAAAAAGGTCTGTTCAGAGCTGATCTTTTTCACCGTCTCAATGTTATTCGCATCCACATTCCCCCCCTACGCGAACGAAGACAAGATATTCCTATCTTAATGCATCATTTTCTCGATGCAGCAGCTGTTGAATTAAGTAGTGAAGTCAAAGTATTAAATCCGGATACAGAAGCTTTTGTCAGTTCATTATCCTGGCCAGGCAATGTTAGACAGCTGGAAAATATCTGTCGCTGGTTAACAGTAATGGCCTCCGGTAAAGAAATCCACATGGAAGACCTGCCTCCTGAATTAAATGAATCAGAAAAAAAGGGGTCTATTGCAGATGCAGAAAACTGGGAATTATTATTGGGAAATGTAATAAAAAAGCTGTTATTAACAGGGGAAAACGAGATAGCTAAAACTATCATTCCTGAGGTTGAAAGTATCTTGATTAAAACTGCTCTACAACATACATCGGGGAAAAGGAATGAAGCTGCTTTGCTGCTAGGTTATGGGCGAAATACGTTGACCCGTAAAATAAAAGAATTGAATATAGGTAACTGATCGATTTCTTGTTCCCACGCACTGCGTGAGAATCATTTAGAACCGCGCTACGTTTCGTGACGCGGCACGTCCTAAATGACATTCCCACGGAGCCCGCGGGAACGATAAAGATTTTATTTTATCCACTCTATTTCATATTGAGCCAAATATCTTCAGGTCATCCCTATTCGATTTGACATCCATTGTTGTAAAAAATCCAAAAAGATTCGAACTTTTGCTGACAAATATTTTCGATGGGGATAAATAGCATGTATTTCCAATGGAGAAACAGTATATTGTTCCAAAACAACTTGTAATCGCCCTTTTTCTATATCCCTACCAATCATATATGATGGTAACATCACCAGTCCTACGCCTCTGTTTGCTGCTACGCGAACTGGTTCAGCAACATTAGATTGTATGCGTCCATTCACCTTGATAATCTTTTCTTCCTTTGCTGTGCCAAATTTCCATTTATTATAGGGAGGTATTGCCCAATTGACTAAACAATTATGCTTATATAAATCATTAGGATGCCTTGGAATACCAAAATTCTCAAGATATTCTGGCGCTCCACATACCACTAGGGACGAACTGGCTAATTTGCGAGCAACCAAACTACTATCGGGTAATTCACCTAAAAATATTCCAATATCGATGCCTTCATCAATAATGTCAGCTTGATTACCTTTTAAGATTATTTCTACTGATAAATGTTTGTTTAGTTTTACAAATTCTGCAATAGCCGGTGCTATATGCGTTGTTCCAATAACAGGGGGTGAACTGATTTTTAAAATTCCACGAGGTTCTATTTGAAGATGTGTCACGGATAATTCCATGTCATCTACATCAACTAATATTTGCTGACATTTCTCCAGATAAGATGCGCCTATATCTGTCAAATGTAAACTTCGTGTTGTTCTATTAAATAAGCGACTGTCTAACATGCGCTCTAAAGACATAATGTGATTGGATACCATGGCTCTTGAAATACCAAGTTCCCTAGCTGCTCCAGCAAAACTACTGTGCCTTGCCACTCGAACGAATACATTCATACTTACGAATTTGTCCATTAAAAATCCTTAAACCTAAGCATTACTTTAACTTGTTAAATAAACAGTAAAATCCAGTTTTTCACTGTTCATCAGATCGGCGAACCTTTTTTCGCTTCACGATTTTATAAAAAAAGCAGTTGGTAACTCACAATAAATAACTATATTGTCAAGTAATATACGACAATTATTTACATAAACTCAATATTGTCAATTAATTTCATGCCTGTATAGTAAACATAACACCAATTCGCCCCCTCCTTAGCGAAGCACGGCAAGCAAAAGACCTACTATTTTACGCTTGTCTTTATGAGCTCTCTTTGGTGAATGCCATTGAGAGCTATTTTTTAAAAAGTAATTCAACCGAAGGAAAATAACATGAGTACATTTCCAATTGATCTTAGTGCATATCAACGCATTTCATTAGATGCTAGCGTTTCAACGCTAAATGCAGAACAAAAATCAGCTTTAGAAGCAAATATTCAACTATGCCGCGATGCTATTATCTTTTTTACCTCGACTGGTGCTGCTAGAGGCGTAGGCGGCCATTCTGGTGGCCCTTATGATACGGTACCAGAAGTCATGATTATGGACGCACTTTTTCGTGAATCATCTGATAAATTTGTGCCGATATTTTTTGATGAAGCCGGACATCGTGTCGCTACCCAATATTTAATGTCAACCTTGAATGGCGATTTACCTGCCGAACGTTTAATGGAATATCGTGCAGCTCATTCACATTTACCCGGTCATCCAGAATTAGGTTTTACCCCCGGTGTAAAATTTAGCTCTGGGCGTTTGGGGCATATGTGGCCTTATGTCAATGGTGTAGCCATGGCAAATCTGGATAAAACCTTATTCTGTTTAGGCTCCGATGGATCACAGCAAGAAGGAAATGATGCAGAAGCTGCACGCTTAGCGGTGGCGCAAAACCTGAATGTTATATTATTAATCGACGATAACGATGTCACCATTGCGGGACATCCTTCCGAATATTTAAAAGGCTGCAGTACAGCAGAAACGCTCAAAGGACAGGGAGTTACTGTATTAGAGGGCGATGGCGAAGATATAGACGGTTTATACCAACGTATTTGTCAGGCGATCAATACGGACGGACCTGTAGCCGTTATCAACAAACGTCCGATGTGTCCAGGCATTGAGGGACTTGAAGGTTCCACACATGGACATGATGTAATTTCTGTAAGCCTGGCACTCAGCTATCTTGAATCTAATAATCAACAAGCTGCTGCTGATATGCTCAGAACTGTCAAAGCACCGAAACAAGACAAATATTTTTTGGGTTCCAGTGATACGTGGAACGCCAACCGTAGTGTATTTGGAGATGCTGTTGTCAATATCCTGAGCCGAATGAGCGAAGCTGAAAGAATTGAAAAAGTACGTGTTATCGACAGCGACCTGGAAGGTTCTTGTGGATTAATTACCATACACAAAGCTAACCCTGAAGTCTTTATTTCCTCAGGCATTATGGAGCGAGGAAACTTCTCTGCTGCTGCAGGATTTGGAATGGAGAAAGGTAAGCAAGGAATTTTTGGTACTTTTAGTGCTTTTTTGGAAATGACTATTTCTGAAATCACCATGGCTCGGTTAAATAACTCTAATGTGTTGAGTCACTATTCACATTCTGGTATTGATGATATGGCTGACAATACTTGCCATTTCGGTCTGAACAGCATGTTTGCTGACAATGGCCTAAGTGATGGCTATCCAACCAATTTATATTTTCCAGCCGATTTGAACCAAATGAATGCTTGCATAGATAGCATCTTTTTTGATCCAGGTTTGCGTTTTGTATTCTCGACTCGTTCTAAAGTACCCGGTATTCTTGATAGTGATGGAAATGATTATTTTGCCAGCGATTATAAGTTTGTATCGGGTAAAGATGAGGTTATTCGTGAAGGCACACAAGGTTATGTAGTCAGTTTTGGTGAAACCTTATATCGTGCTTTAGATGCTGTAGAACGCCTTAAGAAAGAAGGTATTGATGTCGGTTTGATCAACAAACCAACCTTGAATGTAATTGATGAAGCGATGTTAACTAAAATAGGTGCTTCGTCACTGGTTCTGGTGGTTGAATCTTTTAACCAAAAAACCGGTTTGGGTAGTCGATTTGGCACTTGGTTACTAGAACGTGGTTTAACCCCTAAATTTGCGCATCTTGGTACGCATAAAGAAGGTTGTGGCGGTTTATGGGAACAATTTCCCCATCAAGGTATTGATCCTGCCGGCATTATGGCTAAAGTCAAGGAAATGCTATAGGTAAACTATTTGTAATATTCATTTTTATCAGCAAGGGTGGAAGTGACTGGAACCATCCACCCTTTTGCCTTTAGAGGAAGATAGAATATTTACTCGCTAGGTTAAAGTCATCCCTTTTTTAAGGATTGGCTGATGTACCTTTTGCCTTCTATACCTAATTTCTAGAACAAAAAAACAATCGTTTTAACCATGAAAAATAAATTAAATATTTATAAAGACTGGCTTTGTAATAAGTTTCCAACATGTTTCAATGACTCATTTCGCCCTTTAGCAAAAGGTATTTTTTTTGAAATTTCAGAGCAGTTGCCTGATGAAATTTCCAAAACACAATTGCGAACCTGTCTTCATTGGTATACTCGGAATATTGAATATTTAAATGCATTTACTCACTATCATTTTCGTGTAAATCTGGATGGAACAGACGCAGAAGAAATTAGTGTTCGAGATAGAGAAGATGCCCAAATCAATTTGATAATATTATATATGCGAAAAGCAGAAGCAAATCGAAAATCGCTTGAAGAACAAGAAAAAACCAGAGAATCAGCTCGCCGTAATTTTTTAAAAAACTTGAATTTAACTAAAAAAGCTGATATGAAAAATCAAATTCAGGTGTAGCTGGGTTATCAATGTTCCCCTATATATTGAGTCCGAGGTACTAATCTCGCCACAAGGGAACACATAAAGCTCTGCAAAGACGTTCCTGTTATTATTGCATTGAACAGCCCGAATGGTATATGAACTGATACGGGTTATTCTCGCCGGGAAAAATAAAGATTTACAAAACGATCTTGTTTTTGAGCCCTTTGGTTTCTTTTCACCAAAGCCTCGCTGTACTTTTTATCTGATGGGTGGATCAATTCTGGTTGCTGTATTTTTGAAACCTCTTCAAACAACCGCATTTGATTCTCAAGTGACTGGGCATTGGAAGATCAGGCTTTAGTTTCCTTGAAATTACTTTTGGTGTTATTGAATGTTTTTCAATCGTCTAGCGTTTGAAATACAGCATGGCGATGGTTCTCGGGTTAATCGTCATGGGCTTTACAACAGCACTATAAATGATAACTGCAAAAATTCATTACGCTTATTTGTTGAGTCTAAGATTTATTAATGAAGTGAGGACTTGATAACTGTATAAAGTAGTCAATCCTCACTTTCTGATTAAACTTCTTCCAAGGGGGCATTGCGTAACCGTCTCTGCTTATGTAGTAAGGAATGTGCATGAATTAACTGTAACTTCTCATTATTAACAGGCAATTAAAATGAAGATGTAATAAACTAGATCAAATGAGTCCAATAAAACCAACTTTACCAGACATTCCTGGAGCCG
>VAPK010167959.1_pt1 | contig 10673 bp, 9 predicted proteins | sample 3395031 | NCBI WGS metagenome assembly VAPK01 (sample SAMN08290443, study PRJNA428436) | hydrothermal vent metagenome | isolation source: Deep-sea hydrothermal vent chimney 1 | place: Pacific Ocean: Juan De Fuca Ridge
ACAAAGCCTATAATTAATACGAGTTTTGGTGTTTAAGGCAAAAGCTTGCGTATGCTTATAGTGTCCGCCAAATCTTTTTGATTTCGCTTTAGACAGAAAACATTAAAACAAAAAATAAAGTTTTGGCTAAGTGCTTAATTGGAAATCAATTGCTTCCTAACTCCCGCACTAATCATACGAGCCGAGACGTAAGAATGATTGTTTCTCTTGAACATAAACGATTCGGTGGCGAGAACCAAATAACAATTCCTTAAATTAGCGCAACCTATAAAATGCGTACATGATTTCAAAGGAACAGTTTCAAAACGAATTAGATCTAATCATATCAAATGCCGTTCGTGAAGACATTGGTGATGGCGATCATAGTTCCTTGGCATGTATACCCGATACAGCAATGGGCAAGGCAAAACTTTTGGTAAAGGGTGATGGTATATTGGCAGGTTTGGAATTTGCCAAACAGGTGTTTGCTTATATAGATGATGCCTTGAAAGTCGAGGTCTTGATCCAAGATGGTTCTACGGTAAAGTATGGCGATATTGCATTTTATGTAACGGGAAGCTCTCAGAGTATTTTAAAGGCAGAACGACTTGTACTGAATGCCATGCAGCGCATGAGTGCCATAGCTACTAAAACCAATTCTTTTGTTGCACTGTTAAAAGGCACCAACACAAAAATATTGGATACCCGAAAAACAACGCCCGGTATTCGGGCTCTTGAAAAATGGGCCGTAAAAATTGGGGGAGGGGTGAACCATAGATTCGCCCTTTACGATATGATCATGCTCAAAGACAACCATATTGATTTTGCGGGCGGTATTACGAAAGCGATCAACAAGACCCAACACTATTTGAAGGCAAGTGGTAGAGACCTTAAGATTATTGTAGAGGCGAGAAACCTCGATGAGATAAATGAAATTCTTAAATCAGAAGGCGTATATCGTATTCTTATCGACAACTTCAATTATGAAGATACCCGAAAGGCCGTTGCACTGATAGGTGACAAATGCCTCACTGAATCTTCAGGCGGCATCAATGAAAAAACACTTAGAAAGTATGCCGAATGCGGAGTTGATTTTATTTCTTCAGGCGCACTTACCCATTCGGTGTACAATATGGATCTTAGCCTTAAAGCGGTATAAATGTCGGCAGAGATAGAGAGAAAACTAGGGAAGATACCTATTCTGAATTGGGTGGTTCGGCTATTGAAAAAAATACGGCTCCCCGGTTTTGAAGGGCTTTCCATTTTTGATTTAATTGAAATGTACATCAGGGGCATTGTCGAGGGCGCACTCTCTACCCGCGCAAGTGCGATTGCGTTTAGTATATTCCTTGCTCTTTTTCCACTTTTGATATTTATGTTGACCTTAGTGCCTTTTTTGGTGTCTTTTTTAAATCTGGAAAATGCCAATTTCGATGCTGAATTCCCCTTGTTTTTAGAATCGTTTTTGCCCTCGGCAACAGGGGAGTACTTTGGTGACATTTACGAACAGATAAAGAATCAAAAACGTACAGGTCTTTTATCATCGACCTTTGTCTTGTCCATTTTCTTAGTAGCAAATGGTGTCAATTCTATTTTTGGGGGTTTTGAGAACTCGTACCATGTGAACCTGACCCGTAATTTCTTTAAACAATATGCCTACGCTTTGATGGTAGGTCTTATCTTATCGATATTGATTATACTCGGTTTTGTGGCCTTTGTTTATTTTGATGTTTATATATTGGGATACCTTAATGATTTTGCTGCAAGAACGGGAGGCTATGTTTTGGCTGAAGACGATGTAATGGGAATCCAGATTGCAAGATTCCTCTTCTTTATTATTCTTTCGTACTTGACAACCGCTACCCTATACTATTTTGGTACTGCTGAAGGAAAAGCGGCAAATTTCTTTTCAATTGGGGCTTTGATGACCACACTTTTGTTTTTACTGACCTCGTATCTTTTTGGGGTCTATGTTGAGAAATTTGCACGATATAATGAGCTATACGGAGCCTTAGGTGGTTTGTTGATCCTGATGGTATATATTTGGCTAAATTCAAATATATTGTTGCTCGGTTTTGAACTGAACGCCTCTTTGACTTGGCTAAGAAAGAATTATAAGAAAAACACAACGAATGAATAAACTCATACTGGTATCATTTCTTTTTTCTATGTTTTATGGAAATTCGCAAAGTGTCTTTGGAAAATGGAAAACAATTGATGATAGAACAGGAAAACCTAAGGCCGTCATTGATATTTATGAAAAAGATGGTTTAATGTACGGTGATGTGGTCAAGATCCTTGAAAAGGGAAAAGAAGATTCCCTTTGTGTGAAATGTGATGGTGATTTAAAGGACGAACCCGTAGTGGGCATGAACATAATCACGGCTGCGGAGAAAAACGAGGATGGCGAATGGAAAGGAAAACGCTTGTTCGATCCAGAGCAGGCAATGACCTTTCGATGTAAAATATGGTTAAACCCTGACAACCCCAATGAATTGAAAGTACGGGGTTATTTAATGTTTATCTATAGAACGCAAACATGGATCCGTGTAAAAGGCTAGAATGAAATGTCATTATGCAGCACTTCGTTAATGTAATATTGCCAATTCCTTTAGAGAAACTCTTCACCTATAGTATTTCTGAAACCGAAGCTGGTTTTTTAATACCGGGTATGCGGGTCGCTGTACCCTTCGGAAAATCGAAAATCTATACTGCACTGGTTCATGAGGTGCATACAGACCCACCTACGGTCTACAAAGCGAAAGAAATTCATCAGATATTAGATGAACATCCTTTGGTAAATCAAATTCAACTAAAGCATTGGCAATGGGTCGCTGATTATTACATGTGTTCGATCGGTGAGGTTTTTAGAAGTGCTGTTCCAGGTGCTTTTTTGCTTGAAAGTGAAACCTTGATCTTAAAGAACGATATGATAGAGGTCGATGAGGGCGATCTGAACGATGATGAGTTTTTGATCTTTGAGGCTTTGCAGCACCAATCGGTTTTAAAAGTGCATGAAGTAGCTGCGATTATAGATCGAAAAAATATAATGCCGATCTTGGACCGTTTGTTGAAAAAAAACGTCATTTTACTCAAGGAGGAAATTTTCGAACAATACAAACCCAAACTCGTACGCTATGTAAAATTGGCAGTAGCGTACGAATCAGAAGAAAATCTTGAGAAATTACTGGAATCCCTGACACGTGCCCCTAAACAGAGCCAGGTCATACTCTCTTTGTTTCAATTGCGCGCAACAAGTAAAAAACCAATTAAGATCAGTGAACTTGAGAAAGCCAGCTTAACATCAAGAGCCGTAATAAAATCATTGGTAGACAAGGGTATTTTAGAGGCATATTCTATCATAACGGATCGCGTGGTTTATCAGGGTAGCGAAGAAAACAGTAGTTTGAAATCGCTTAATGAACAACAAGAAAAAGCCTTGAACGATATTCAAAAAGCATTTGACAATGAAAAGGCCACCTTGTTGCACGGTGTAACATCCTCAGGAAAAACAGAGGTATATGTAAAGTTGATAGAACAATGTATAGCCAGTAAAAAACAAGCACTGTACTTGCTGCCCGAGATTGCCCTGACAACACAGTTGATCGGTAGGTTGCAAGAGTATTTTGGCGAAAAAGTTTCTGTCTACCATTCTAAATACAGCATACAGGAAAGGGTAGAAGTATGGAACAATATAATCGCCCATAAAACCAAGGCTCAAGTGGTAATAGGGGCACGGTCGGCATTGTTTCTTCCTTTTTCGAATTTAGGATTGATTATCGTAGATGAGGAACATGAGGGCTCTTTCAAACAGTTTGACCCTGCCCCTAGATATCATGCCCGAGATGCAGCGATAGTTTTGGCAAATTTGCATGGTGCGAATATTCTTTTGGGCTCTGCAACACCGAGTATCGAAAGTTTTTACAATGCAAAGATCAAAAAATACGGGTATGCAAAGATCGATCGGCGCTATGGTAACGTAGTCATGCCCGATATCGAATTGGTCGATATCAAAGAGCAGACCCGAAAAAGAAAAATGAAAGGCCATTTTTCCGAACGTTTGCTCGAAGAGATCACCGAGACCTTAGATGCAGGTAAACAGATCATTCTTTTTCAGAACAGAAGGGGGTACGCCCCAATAGTGGAATGTACAAGCTGTGGCAATTCACCCCAATGCCCCAATTGCGATGTAAGTCTTACCTATCATCAGTATAAAAAACAATTGCGCTGCCACTATTGTGGGCACCACATGGCATTGCAAGAAAGCTGCCAAGCATGTGGTAGTCAAACAATGAATACCAAGGGGTTTGGCACCGAACAGGTCGAGCAAGAGCTACATAGCTTGTTTCCAGATGCCAAGGTCGGCCGTATGGATCTGGATACCACCCGCGGCAAGCATAGCTACGAACGTATAATCACTTCTTTTGAACAACAAGAACTTGATATTTTGGTAGGTACGCAAATGCTCGCAAAGGGCCTCGATTTCAGAAATGTTAATTTGGTGGGGATTATGAATGCCGATTCATTGCTCAATTTTCCTGATTACAGAGCACATGAACGCAGTTTTCAATTATTGACGCAGGTGTCGGGTAGGGCAGGGCGAACCAAGAAAAGAGGTAAAGTGATCGTTCAAAGTTACAATCCGTATCATCAAATATTAAAGCAGGTCTCGACCAATGATTACGAAGAAATGTTCAAAGAACAACTGTACGAACGTGAACAATACAAGTACCCTCCTATTAACCGAATAATCAAGATTACTTTCAAGCATAAGGATTATAATAAATTAAACGAGGCGGCCGATTGGTTTGTGAAAGCCCTAAGAAATGTGTTTGGCGGTAGTGTTTTAGGGCCTGAGTACCCCCCTGTCGCCCGTATTCGCAATCAATACATTAAAAATGTGATTATAAAGATAGACCCTGGCCAATCTACGGTAAAAACAAAAATCAGCATTAAAAGAATAGAAAAGTCTTTTAACGCCATTTCATTTTATAGAAGTGTGCGTGTAATCTATAATGTAGATCATATATGAGCATAAAAAAACACCTCTTTAAGAGGTGTTTTTTTGTTTTCCCATAAACCAACTGGGCAATAAATTTGTTAGGCGTTGCTCAATGCTTCGGCCAATTCGGTCTTTTTATTTCTGCTCAATGGAATAGATCTTCCACTAACTTCAACATTTTTACTATTGAATTTTTCTATCTTTTCAAGATTCACGATATACGATTTGTGAATACGTAGAAACTTATCTTCGGGCAATTGCTTTTCAAAAGATTTCATTGTTGATAAGATAACGATATTGGCCTCGTCGGTCACTAATTTGATATAGTCGCCAAGAGCTTCGATCCATTTGATATCGTTCAAAATCACCTTTCTCTTCTTAAGATTGCTTTTCACGAAGATATGTTCTTCATCTTCGTGTACACGGTTTATTTGCTCGTACTTGCCTAAAGCTCTTTTGACAGATGCATCAAAACGGGCCATGGTAATAGGCTTGTGCAAATAATCGGTTACGTCATAGTCAAATGCCTTGAGGGCATAATCTGGTTTTCCGGTAATCAATATTACCTGAGGTCTGTTTTCTAGGGATTCGAGTAGGTCAAATCCGTTGATAATTGGCATCTCCACATCGAGAAAAATCAAATCGATCTCGTTGTTCTTAATACCGTTTTTTGCCTCGATCGCGTTGCTGTATTCGGCCACCATAGCCAAATTCGGATGGTTGTTTACCAATTTGGCAACGGCCATTCTTTGCATAGACGAATCATCTACAATTATACTTCGTAATTTCATAAATGGGTTGATTTGTGGGGTTAAATCATTGACAAATTACATAAAAAACATGTTCATCAACAACAAAAGTTGTAAACAATGCACGAAATTCTGTGTAAATGGTCAATAATCATGGTTAAGATTTGGGTTTAAATCAATTATTTTTTAGGATTCCTTTGTATATAACGAAGATTTTTCGGTTTTCTTGTGAGGTGTCGTAAATATTATTATTTTTGCACTCCTTAAATATAAATTTATAATATATGAACCATTACGAAACTGTTTTCATTTTGAATCCCGTTCTATCTGATGATCAGATAGAGGAAACAGTTAAGAAATTCGAAGATTTCTTAATTAAGAAAGGCGCCAAAATGGTTGCCAAAGAGAATTGGGGGCTAAAGAAATTAGCCTATGCCATACAACATAAGAAAAGTGGTTTTTACCATTTGTTCGAGTTTACCGGTCCTGGTGAGATTCTTACTCCTTATGAGCAAGAGTTTTCACGAGATGAACGTATCATGCGTTTTCTTACGGTAAAATTAGACAAGCACGCCATTGCGTGGGCAGAAGTTAGAAGAACAAGGTTAAAAACAGCTAAAGCTTAATACTATGGCATCTATAGAACAACAAGCAAAAGGAAAGAAAGATGGTGAGATCAGGTATCTTACCCCGCTCAATATCGAAACGAGCACCAAAAAGAAGTATTGTCGTTTCAAAAAGAACGGTATCAAGTACATTGATTACAAAGACGCCGATTTCTTGATGATGTTGGTGAACGATCAAGGCAAATTGCTTCCGAGAAGATTAACAGGTACTTCCTTGAAATTTCAAAGAAAGGTGGCTCAGGCCGTAAAACGCGCCCGTCATATTGCATTAATGCCCTATGTTGGTGATTTATTAAAATAAAAGAAACGTATACCATGGAACTTATATTAAAAGAAGACGTACAGAACCTAGGGTTTAAAGACGACTTGGTCAACGTTAAGAACGGATATGGTAGAAATTACCTGATCCCTAATGGTTTGGCCGCTTTGGCAACTTCATCTGCCAAGAAGGTTTTGGCAGAGAACCTAAAGCAACGGGCGCATAAAGAGAAAAAGGTGGTCGATACTGCAAATAAAGTGGCAGATAAGCTTAAAGATCTTGAATTGAAGATTTCGGCCAAGGTAGGTGCCGGTGATAAATTATTTGGTTCGGTTACTACTATTGATCTTTCTGCCGCATTAGAGAAGCAAGGGCATGAAATCGATAAGAGGTTCATCAGTATTCTTGGTGGAGCGATTAAAAGAACAGGGCCTTACAATGCGCAGATCAGACTGCACAGAGAGGTTGTTGTTGATTTTCCTTTCGAAGTTGTCGGAGAGAAAAAGTAACCTTTTAGATTGTATTTGAAAACCGTTCTTTGCGCATGTCGTAGAGAACGGTTTTTTTGATTATATGGTTGACAAATTGTGAACAAAATGTTAATAGCTATGCGTGCATAGCTCTTTTTTATATCTATATTGCGAGACTCAATTCACGAAACCTAATCAAATACTATCATGAAAAAAAATATACTTTTGGCTGTAGCCCTTTTTCTAGGTGCTGTATCCTCTTTTGCACAAGTAACTACCTCAAATATAAGAGGTACGGTCATTGACGACCAAAACCAAGCCCTGCTTGGGGCGAATATTGTAGCCGTACACACCCCAACAGGTACTAAGTACGGAGCAATTTCAAATGAAGATGGTCGCTTTAATTTATTGAACCTACGGGTAGGTGGGCCCTATCAGGTCACCATATCTTATGTGGGGTATAAAGAGCAGCTTTTAGAAGATGTATACCTGACCTTAGGAAAGACCTTTAATGCCAATGTTAAATTGGTGTCTTCAAGTGAGGCTTTAGATGAAGTCGTTGTAATCTCTGATCGTAGTGGCACTTTCGGTAGCGATAGAACAGGAGCCGAAACCAGTGTTGGTAGGAGAGAACTCACCCGCTTACCCACCATTTCACGTTCTGCACAGGATTTCACGAGATTAGAACCTTCTGCAAGTGGCAATTCATTTGGGGGCCGTAATGATCAATTCAATAATTTTTCTTTGGATGGAGCGATTTTTAATAATCCATTTGGTCTTGATGCACCTACCCCTGGTGGGCAAACAAGTGCACAACCCATTTCATTGGATGCCATTGAACAGATACAAGTCTCCATTGCGCCTTATGATGTTACCCAATCTGGCTTTACCGGTGCTTCGGTAAATGCAGTGACCAAAAGTGGCACCAATGAATTTCATGGTACCGTGTACGGATTCTCAAGAAGCGAGAGCCTGACAGGAGGTAAAATAAAAGGGGAGGATGTTACCAAACCAGATTTATCGCAAAATCAATATGGGTTGAGCATAGGCGGTCCGATCGTTAAAAATAAATTGTTCTTTTTCGTCAATTTCGAAAAAGACGAACGAGATGATCTAGGTAGTAATGGATGGATTCCCAATACAGGCTCAGGGGCAATCAACGAGTCTAGGGTTTTGGAAACCGATTTGATGGCCGTACAATCCGGACTTTCACGTTTGGGGTATGATACGGGTAGGTATGAAGGCTTTACCTATGGTGCCGAATCAACCAAAGGGATTTTTAAGTTAGATTGGAACATTAATGATAATAACAGGTTGGCCGTTATTTATAACTTCATGAACGCATCCAAAGAAAAGCCTGCACACCCAACGGCAATTGCATCTAGAGAACCTAGTTTCACAACCTTGCAGTTTGAAAATACGGGCTATGAAATCAATAATAAGTTACAATCGGTACAATTGGAATTGAACTCCACCCTATCAGATGAAGTTACCAACAAACTTCAAGTAGGGTATACTCATTTTGATGATTTTAGAAATCCGTTGTCAGCTCCAGGGCCTTCTATCAATATCTCAAAAGGTGGCGTCAACTATATTATTGCCGGTCATGAGCCTTTTTCTGTTCACAACCGTTTAGATCAGAAAGTTTTTCAGATTACAAATAATATGAACATTTTCAAAGGAAATCATACCTATACGGTAGGTTTCTCGTTTGAGAAATTTGAATTCGATAATTCCTTTAATTTAACCTCTTACGGTTTTGATCTGTTCGGTAGTGTACCCATAGATCAAGATATTGATTTAGACGGTGATGGTTCGATCGATACTAATTATGTTGATGATGCAACGGGCCAAACAGATCTACAGGCTTTTCAAGATTTTCTTGTCGGTAGATATGGCGGTGCCTTTTCAGGGGCCGAATCGACTTTCAATGCCAATAACCAGTTAGATGACGGAGTTCCAGGAGGGTGGTCATTAGCAGAGACCAACGTTGGTCAGTTATCTTTTTACGTACAAGATGAGTGGAGCGTTTCCGATGAATTTAAATTGACCTATGGCATTCGTTTTGATAAGCCTTTGTATTTCGATACAAAAAAGAAAATCAGTGAGAACATTGCTAGAAAAGGCACCTACCAACCCAATAATCAGTATTTTGATCCCGATACCGGCGAAAACATTACCATAGACTCAGAGGTCTTACCAGACAATGACTGGTTGATTTCGCCAAGATTAGGGTTCAATTGGGATGTGAAAGGAAATAACACCACCCAACTTCGTGGAGGAACGGGAGTATTCACGGGCCGTTTTCCGTTTGTATGGTTGGGCAATCAAGTACAGGGAGTCGATTTCTTTTTCTATCAAGCCGTGGATCCTGATTTTCAATGGCCACAGGTTTGGAGAACGAATATAGGTATCGACCATAGGTTTAAGAACGATATTGTCTTAACAGCTGATTTTTCATATACCAAAGATTTAAATGCGCCACACGTTCAAAACTGGGCTTTGAACAAACCTTCGGGCACATTGAATGCGCCTGGTGATAATAGGCCTATATATACCGCAGGTGACAGGGCCTTACATGGTTTTGGAGGCCCAACGAGCGCCTATATTTTTACGAATTCGGATAAGGGAAGAACAATCAATGCCACGTTCAAAGCACAAAAAACCTTTGACAATGGCTTATTTGCAAGTCTGGCCTATAATTATTTGAATGCTAAGGACATCAACTCGATCGAAGCGGAAATTACGGGGGATGCTTTTGACTTCAATCCCAATCTTGGTGATGCCAATCAAGATGTATTGGCCTTTTCAAAATATGGTGATACACATCGTTTTATCGGTGTAGCTTCAAAGCAGTTCACTTACGGATCAAATGATAAATGGGCAACCACCATTTCTACCTTTTTCGAATATGCCAAAGGAAATAGGTTCAACTATACCTATGCCGGTAATATCAATAATGACAGTTCATTTCAAAATAATGACTTATTGTATATTCCTACCGCTTCCGAAGTGGGCCAAATGCAATTTTCGGCAGCAGGGCAGGCAGAAGCCTTTGAGGCCTATATTCAACAAGATGATTATTTAAGTGATAACAGGGGTAGTTATTCTGAACGCTACGGCGCATTGTCTCCATGGAGAGGCCGTTGGGATTTCAAATTCTTGCAAGACTATAATTTTAAGGTTGCGGGTGATAAGACCCACACCATTCAGTTCAGTATTGATGTTCTGAACTTGGGCAACTTATTGAGCTCTGAGTGGGGTGTGATTCAAAAAGTCAATAATTTTAGCCCGTTAGGTGTTAGTGTAGACCCTGCAACCAATATACCTACATACACCTTCAACCCCTCGCTTACCGAAACCTATGGTTTCGATGCCAGTTTGGCGTCAAGGTGGCAAGCACAATTTGGTTTGCGTTATATATTTTAAACAATGATTTTTGTGAAATAAAGGCCGTGCTTTTTGCATGGCCTTTTTACATTTGCAGCATGAAGTATACAAGACTCACAAAACAGCAGTTTGAAGAACTGCAACAAGAATTCATCAATTTTTTGGCAACACAGACCATAACCGCTGATGAATGGAATA
>VAPK010492307.1_pt1 | contig 10673 bp, 10 predicted proteins | sample 3395031 | NCBI WGS metagenome assembly VAPK01 (sample SAMN08290443, study PRJNA428436) | hydrothermal vent metagenome | isolation source: Deep-sea hydrothermal vent chimney 1 | place: Pacific Ocean: Juan De Fuca Ridge
AAGTATTCAACTCGATTTTCAGGAAAAAAGTGTTTAAATTCACTATAAAGTTGAGCGGCTAAAGTTTTGTTGTGTGTCATGATGAGAGTTGGGCGAGAGGTTTTTTCGATAATTTTTGCCATTGTGTAAGTCTTACCACTACCTGTAACTCCTACCAAAGTTTGGTATCTATTTTTGTTCATAATAGAGTTAGATAGTTTTTCTATAGCTTGTGGTTGGTCACCTGCTGGGGAGAAATCGCTTTTTAGTTTGAATTTTGCCATAGTTTTGATTATATCTAATCCAAAATTAATACCTCTCCAAAAGGAACTTCTCTCTTCTCCCTCATAACCCAAAGAGTGTCAATATAAGGAGCATTTTTTGGAAAACTTCCAAGACCATCGGTAAAATATATAACTATTTTTGCATCATGTATATGCTCTTGTACATACTCAAAAACAGGACGAAAATCAGTCCCACCACCACCAACTGTTTTATACTCTATCATATCTCCTGGGTAAAAAACTTTATGATTTTGTATCTTTGCATCACACTCAATTAAGTCTATCTCATATGATTTAAAGCTCTCTATGATAGATTGGAAATGTCCAAAAAATGTTGCTAAAAGGTTTGTATCTATTGAGCCTGAAGAGTCTATGGCTATAACTATCTTTAAGAGTTCACTCTTTAATGAAGGGAGAGCAAAGCCTTGGTGGATATACTTTTTATTTGGTGGAAAAAATTGATAATCCTCTTTTGCATGTAGGTTCAAGTAGCGATGAAGCATAAATCTCCAATCTATTGTATCTATAAAAAGTTCAGGGAAGAGTCTTTTGAAATCTTTTGGTAGTTCACCTTGGGCTTTTATCTTCTGATTTACTTGATTTAAAAAATCTTCATCAATGTTCTCTTTTTCACTCAGATTTGCTTTTTGCTTTAGTTTTTTTTCTCTTTTTTGTTGCTCTTCATACTCTTTTTCATCAACCTCACTCTCCAATATAGCATAAATCTCTTCAGCATACATACCATCAAATCTCTTGTTTAGATTAATCTTCTGGGGTGCAAACATATCGTTTTTAACAAGCATTGAGTTTATAGCATAATCAGTGGCTTTTTGCCAAAGCCAATCTTCTCTTTGGTTTATTCTATTTTTATGGCTTAGGGCATAGTGCATAGCGGAGTTTGCAAGAGTGAACTCTAACTCTTTTTCATTTAATTTTGATAGATATTCATCGTTGTACTCAAAGCTATCTCCATCACTTGTAAAAGATTCAATATCACTGTTTGATGAAAATTTTAATAAGCTTGCGATTTGACCAAAGTAGGGGTGTTCTAACATGAGTTTGGTTTTTGCTTGGTTTAGTCTCTCTTTAACTCCTCTCATGATAGAAGATAGCTATACTTTCTAACCCACTCATCCCAAGATGCAGAGCTCTCTACTTTTATACAGTTTTTTTGCATATCTTTAACAAGCATTACTGAAAACTCATTTGGTAGGTGCATTGAAAACTTTAAAACATTGTTGATTTTCTCTTGGTTATTACTCTCTTTGAGGTGGTTTATAAGACCTGAACAGAGTGCAAATAGGACTTTATTGTCTTTTTCATCAAACTCTATTATCTTTGCATCTGCTATTTTTTCAATATTTGGAAGTCTGTCCATGACCTTTCTAAAACTCATAAACTCTACACTACTCTCTTTTCCAACAGCACCTTGGATAGATTCAAAGAGAAGTTTTTCACTAAGATTTGATTTTAAAATCTTATCTACATACTCCCAAGATCTTGGAGTTGGAAAACTTTTTTCATTTTTGTTTGCATCAAAGTTAAAAAGTTTTGTTTTATCAAAATTCAAAAATCCAATTATGCTTGTATCTATATTATGCTCATATGCCCAAAGTTTCCAATCCTCAAAATCTATATCCATCTCAAGATGCACAAAACGATTTGAAAGAGGTGGCGGCATACGATAAGTAACTCCTCTATCATTTTCACGATTTCCAGCCGCTACTATGCTCCAGCCTGCGGGAAGAGAATAATCTCCAACTTTTCTATCAAGCACTAGCTGATAAGCAGATGCTTGGACTGAGGGAGCGGCTGTGTTTATCTCATCTAAAAATAAAATTCCTTTTGAGTTTTTATCTTTTGGTAAAAAATTTGGAGCCGCCCAGACAGCTTCAGAGTTTTGTTTATCAAAAAAAGGAATTCCTTTTAAGTCAGTTGGATCAAGCAAAGAGAGACGAAGGTCGATAAAACCTAGTTTATGATCATTTGCTATTTTTTTCACAACAGCAGATTTTCCAATACCCGGAGGTCCCCAGATAAAAACTGGAAGGTTTGTTTTTGTAAAGTGTTCAAGGGCTGTATAAATGTCAGTTAGTTTCATTTTAAATACCTAAGTTTAATAATATATTTTTTGTAAATGTTCTATTTTCTTTGAGATTGCTCATAAGTCTTGTATCTAGTTGGAGTTGTTGTAGATGCTCTAATTTCATCGATTCATTTAAAGCTAAAGATTCGTTTATCAAAAAATCATCTCTATTGTAAAGCTCTTGCAGTATCTCTTTTGGAGTTGAGGGATTTTTTGCTAAAGCTATATCTATTTTCTGTATCTTTTTTTCAAAAAGGTTAGATATCTCTTTTGTTGGGAGGTTGATATTGCTTGCTAGGTATGAAAAGAGTTCTGGTTTTTGAAGATTGTAAAGTTTTTGTAGAAAGTTAGGTTTTAGTGTATGGTTTAAGCTAAGCATCTTTTGGATTTCAATGTCATTTTTTTGTATAAGAAGTAAAATTACTTCATCACTCAAATTTTCATTAACACCGATATTTGTATGTAGTTTTTTTATCTTTTTAAAACGATTTAAATCTATCTTTTGGCAATAAAAAAGGCTCTCATGAGTGCTTTTTATATCCAAAAGTGCTTCAAAAATTGCATCTGTTAGATTTTCATTGCAACTTAGTGATTTTATAGTCTCTATATTTTCTCTTTTTAGAAGTGTTTTGGCAATCTCTTCATCTATCAGAGAGTTTTGTGCTAAAAAATAATCGACATTTTCATCATCTAATCTTAAAACTCTTTTTAGAGTATTTTTATTTAAAAAGGTATTTGTTGCAAGTGCTTCTTTGATATTTACTGGTCTTTTTGCTCTTGCTCTGCTCTGTTTTACATTTAAATCTGGAAGGCTAAAAAGTGTCTCTAAAACATCTGCATCTTCACTCATTATCGCAATCTCAAAGATAGAGATAGGAGAGTGAAAAGTGGCAGGGTCAAAACGCTCTTTGTGATAAAATCGTTTTGCAAAAAGAGTACACATCTCCATGTTTTTACTATTATCAAATAACCCATCTTCTCCCCAGTCATACATACGAAAAAGTTTTAAAAATAGCAAATCATCAAGATGTTCATTTTGAAGAAGACGAGAAAGTCTATCTTGATTGTTTGAGAGTTTAAGAGACATTAAAATTGAGCTTGAATCAAGATGATCAGCATAAAGTTTTTCAAATTGGTTTACTTTGTAATTTGGTATCTTTTTTGCATATGCAACATCAGCAATCATCTCTTCAAGAGGTGACATTATGCTACCTTCAATAAACATTTTTGTATCTTTTTCTAAAACATCTGTGTATTTTATATCAAACTTATCTAAAAAAAGCTCTAACTCCTCCTTTGTAGCTGAGTGAAATTTTCCTAAAAACAAAATAGATTTACCATAAGAGTTTTTAAAATCTTTGTCAATATTTTTCATTTATCTTAATATATCCTCAATATCTCTATCTTTTTGGAGGTACTTCTTTATATCTTTTGCTAGAGAAGTTCTATTTATTATATTGTTTTTTCCTTCATAAATATTCTCTTCAAGCCTGTTTATCATAGTTTGCATCTTTTTTGACCTACTTGTGTAAGGTAGTAACAAGGACAATAGCTCTTTGTCATTTTTACTTTTTTTAATTCTCTTTTCAAGAGGTGTATCCTCTTTGGTTTTTTTATCTCTTTTTTGCTCTTTTGTGAGAAGAAAATGTGTTAAAAGTCCAAGAAGAAATCCACCTAATGCAAAAATAGTTAACATGGTTTTAGAAGCATTATCGTAAATAATCTCTGTTTTAGTAACTACTGAAGCTTCGTTTTGTTTCTCTAGTTTAGCTGTGTCTGTTTTTATGATACTATCTTCAATCTCTATGTTAAATCTCTCACTTTTAACTTTTATAACCTTTTTACTATCTTTATCAAAAAAGACAAACTCTAAAGGGTTAATAGTAAAGTTTCTATCAGAGACAATGGCAAATTTTTGAGTAAACTCTCCAAGCTCTTCTTTGTCATTTGTATAAATCTTTTTTAAAGGTTTGTCTCCATAAACAATAGCATCTTTAATATCAAGCTTAAACTCATTTATATCATCAATATTTCCAACACCTTTTATGGTAACTGTTAAATTTACAGGTTCATTTACTTTTGTTTTTGTTTTGTCAATTTTGGCTGAAAATTTAAAATCTCCAAAGATGCTTACCCCTTGCGGGAGTGCTTTTGCATCTATTTTTATAGCATTTGAGTAGATTGTTTTCCATTTTACCCTCTCAAAACTAAGCATATTTCGTGTTCTTTTTTGCATAATTCCAACATCCATGCGACCTGGTTGTATCTCAGTTTTTCCCTCTTTTTGAGCAAACAAGAGGTATTTTATGCTGTGTATTTGATACTCTCCTTCGATTGTTGCAGGCTGTTTTTGCATAGGTTTTGCCCAAAAGTTGTTAAAAGCTGGAGCTTGAAAACTAGCTTCAGATAACTTTGTATCTCTATGAAATTTAAAAACAAATTCAGCATTTATAGCCTCTCCAATATAAACCTCTTTTTTATCAACCTCCATAGTCAAAGTAAAAAGATTGTCTCCAAGAGAGCCTTTTTTCACTTCAACATTTATAGATTCTGTTTTTTCTGTTTTACCATCAACTTCTACCTCTATTTGAGGAATTACAAATGATTTTTTTGCAATAAATACATACTCTTTTGTTAATGTTCGTGTTGTTTTACCATTTATGCTTGTGATATTTCTTGAGATATATTGGCTTTGTATTTTTTGACCTGCTATCTCATCTAATCTTGGGAATTTTATATTTTTTCCATTTGAAGTTAACACTAATGATACTTGGTCACCCTCGTGAATAACAGATGGGTTTAGCTTTACATCTATTGCAAAAAGTGTTGAGCTAAGTATTAAAATAGTTGTTAATATCTTACCAAGGTTTTTCATCTTCATCCTTTTCTATCTCTTGGTTTTGAAACTGCATAGGCATCGTTTTTGGTTTTGATTTTTCTAGCTGTTCTTCCCATTTTTTAACCTCTTGTTCGCTTATTTTTTCCTCTTTCTTCTCTTTTTGTTTGGAGGGTTTTTCACTATCTTTTTCACCTTCTTTATCATTGTCTTCATTTTTTTTATCTTTCTTCTCTTCGTCTTTTTTCTCTTCTTTTTTCTCTTTCTCTTCATCTTTTTTCTCTTGCTCTTGCTTTTTGTTTTTCTTAATCATCTTTTTTGTTAACTCTATATTGGCATCTAAATCTTTTTCACTTTTAATCTTTTTAGCTTCTTCATAATCCTTTAGTGCATCTTCATATTTTTCTAAAGCGAAGTTACTGTTTGCTTTGTTGAAAAGTTTTTTATACTTTAGATTTTTATCTTCTGTTTCAACTTTATCATAAGTCTCAAGTGCTTTTTGATACTGCCCATCTTTATAAAGGGCATTTGCCAAATCATAATAGCTCGCGGCACTCTTTTTAGACTCCACAACTTCTCCGTAGCCATCAATCGCATCTTTATAATCTTTTTTTTCATAAGCTTTGTGAGCTTTATCAATTGTTTTAAAATCAAAAATAGAAGCTTCAAGACTCTCTTTAGGTAGAGCTAAAAATATAAATACAAAAACACTCAAACCAATTTTTCTAGGGTAGGAGCTAAATGCAAACAGCATAAAAATAAGTGATAATCCAAGAGGATAATAAAAAAACTCTTTATACTCTTTTACCTCTTTGCTATTTGTATCTTGCATCTTAAATTTCTTTTTTATATCTTCAACTAAAAGAGAGACACTGTTATCTTTTAAACCTCCAACTATGTAAGCTCCGCCACTTGTAATTGCTAGGGTTTTTATCTTTTCATTTAGTTTTGAGATGACGATATTTCCTTGTTTGTTTTTTATAGATACACCATCTTCTTGCATGCTAGCTCCGCTTTTTGTTGCGGTTGCATAGATATAGATATGTATGTTTGCATCTTTTGCCATCTCTATCTCTTTTTTAAACTTCTCATTATCTCCGCCATCTGTAAATATGATAAGTATTTTTTGAGAAGAATCCTTTAGAAAACTTTTTGTTTTTGTGATTGGAATGAGTAGGTTGGTTCCACTTGTGCTTAAACTCTCAAGTGATAGGTTTTTTATGAGATATTTTAAAGTAGAGCTATCTTGGGTCATTGGAGATACTAAAAATCCTTGTGAGCTAAATGCCATAATGGCTATATTTGCCTCATCAAATGAGTCTATAAACTCATAAAGCTTTTTCTTCGCAAACTCTAAGCGATTTGGGTAGATGTCTGTTGCTTGCATAGATTTTGAGATATCAAGAGCCACAAGCAGATCAATTTTTTTCCCTTTTATCATAACATTACCTTTTTCAATAACAGGACGAGAAAGAGCTATAATCATCAAAATAAGAGTTGAAAAAAGCATAAAGTTTCTTCCAGTTTTACCTAAATATCCGTTATCAAATGTTAGTTTTTTAAGGATATTTTCATCAAAAATTGAGTTTAAATTACTCTTTTGGTTTATTATCAAAAAAAACAAAATTATAGCAGGTATCATCATAAAGATTAAGTAACTAGGATTTAATAAAATCATATAAGACCCCTAATATTTCTTAGATAGATAAAAAACAAAAGTGCTACAAAAGCTAAAAAGAGCGGATATTCAAAGTAGTAACTTTTCTTTACATACTTTTGGCTTTTTATCTGGCTTTTTTCAAGTTTGTCAATTTTGTTATAAATCTCTGCTAATGCATCTTTATCGTTTGCACTAAAAAATTGACCACCACTCTTATTTGCAATTATCTCTAAATGCTCTTTGTTAAATTCACCTTGGTTTCCTATACCAATAGTATAAACTTTTATATTATACTGCTGTGCCAATCTCATAGCTACATCAAAAGGTACATTATCTCCACGGCTCTGTCCATCTGTTAATAAAATAACAATTTTTGTTTTAGCATTTGAGTTTTTAAATAGTTTGGCACTTTGAAAAAGAGCATCATTTATAACAGTCTGATTTCGCCCAGCAATACCAGCACGAAGTCCACCCATAATTTGCCAAATAATCTTTTTATCATAAGTTAAAGGAGCAGCAACATAAGCAAAATCCCCAAACACAACAAGAGCCAACTGATCGTTTTCTCTTTTCTCCACAAAAGCTTGAGCCATCTCCATAGATATGTCAAATTTACTCTGAGAAATACCACCAAACATCCTCTCAAACCCTCTCTCCATCGAACCACTAGCATCTAATACCAAAGATATGGCATAACCCTCTTTGTTTAAAATCTCCATCTTATCCTCTTTAATGGGAGAGGCTAGAGCTATGATAGCAGATATAATTGCTATCCATTTTAAAACTTTTATCCAGATAGTTTTACTTTCGCTGCTTTGCATAAAAATATTCAGATGCGGAAAAATGATAGCTTCACTTTTTGCTTTACAAAAAAAGGCACAGAGTAAGAATATGATTAAAAGTAAAAAAACTAAAGGATGCTCAAAAGTTATATTATGCATCTACACTCTTTAAAAATAGATTATAATACTGAATACTTTTATCATCAAATTTTGGTATATTTTTAGAGAATTTATACTTTTCAAGATGAGGTAGAAGTTGCTCTAGCATCTTAAGGCTTTTTTCATCCTTTGCTAAATATTTGGCATATTTTGTTATCTTGTAGGCTGCATCTTTTGGGTTATCAAACTCTATATCTTTTAATCTTTGTAAAACCTCTTTTCTTATAGACTTTTCTCTTTTTTTTCTTATCCCTTTTATGAGCATATAAACTAATGCCCCAATGATAAGAGAGACAAAAACAGTTGCAATAACAAATAGATATAAACTTATATCATCAATTGGCTCAATTGCTCTAATATCTTTTAATTCTTTCATATTATCTTCTTAAAAAGAGTTTTGACATCTTTACAAATGGATCTTCATCTGTATATATTTTAGTAAAAGAGACTTGATTTTTTCTAAAATGTTTAAACAGCTCACTATCTTTTTGATGCAGAGTTTTTATATATTTTTGGATTGAATTTTTGTCAATTTGCATAATATTCTCCTCAAGGTTTTGTGGGTCTATCAAACTTATGGAGCCAAACTCTGGTGGATTTTCCTCTAACTTATCTCTTGTAAGAAGAGCAACTACCTCATGCTTTTTAGATAAAAGTTTAAAATCAACCTCATCAAAATAGTCCCCAATTATAAATATAATCGACTTTTTTTTAATTTTCTCAAATATAGTTTTAGAAAATTTTCTCAAATCAACACTTTTTCCAAGTGAATCAAACTCTAAAACATCTTTTACAGCACTACTTACCGCGTGAATATTTTTAGTAGGTCGAATAAAAGAGTCTACTTTATCAGTGTATATAAATGATGAGAATAGATCTGCATTTTTAACAGCAGAAAATGCTAAAAGTGCTACACTCTCAGCTATGAGTTCTTGTTTGAATTTTTTCTGTCCAAAGTGAACACTTCCACCAAGAAGCGATATTATAACGATGTTTAACTCTCTCTCTTCTTTGAAGATTTTTATAAAGGGTTTTTGTTTTCTTGCAGTCACATTCCAGTCAATTTTTCTAACATCATCCCCGTATGTATATTCACGAAGCTCCACAAAATCAAACCCTTCACCTTCAAAAATTGAAGGGTTGTTACCTGATATGGCAGAAAAAATCTGTTTTTTGGTTTTTATGAGAATTTTTTTTAATTTGCTCAAGGTAAAGGAACTGCCTCTAAAACTTTTTCGATAAATTCATCACTTGTAACTCCCTCAGCCTCAGCCTCATAACTCATAATAACACGATGCCTAAGAACATCTTTACACATAGCGGCAATATCAACAGGAGTAACATGATCTTTTTCTCTCAAATATGCATAAGCTTTTGCTGCCAAAAAGAGATTTATCGAGGCTCTTGGACTTGCTCCATATTGGATATACTCCCTATAGTGAGCAAGACCATAATTTTCAGGTTCACGAGTTGCAAATATAAGATCTATTATATAGCTTTTAAGCTCTTCGTCTATATGTACATCTTTAACCTCTTTTTGTAACTTTGCCAAATCTTTAGCAGATGCAACCTTGTCTATCTCCTCAAACTTCCCCTCTGCAATACGACTTACAATCTCAATCTCTTCCTCTTTTGTGTTATACCCAACCACGATTTTTAACATAAATCTATCTAGCTGAGCTTCAGGCAACTGATAAGCCCCCTCTTGTTCAATCGGATTTTGAGTAGCTAGTGTTAAAAATGGACGCTGTATCTTAAAAGTCTCATCTGCGATAGTAACCTGCCTCTCCTGCATAGCTTCTAAAAGGGCTGATTGCACTTTAGCAGGAGCACGATTTATCTCATCAGCTAACAAAAGATTGGTAAATATTGGACCTCTTTTAACTTTAAATTCATTTGTCTTAGGGTCATAAATCTCCGTACCGATTATATCACTTGGCAGTAAATCAGGCGTAAACTGAACCCTTTTAAACTCCAACCCCAATGCTTTAGCAAGAGTGTTAACCGTGGTAGTTTTAGCAAGCCCAGGAACCCCCTCAAGCAGTATGTGCCCCTCACAAAGAAGCCCAATAAGAAGTGAGTTAATCATCTTCTCTTGACCTACTATCACTTTTTGCATTTCGTTTTTTATGGCGGTTAGTTTTAAACTCATAAATTCTCCAGTTGTATAAATTAGAAGATATTCTATCGAAATTGGGTAAATGTTTGGTTATTTGTAGGTTGTGAATTTTTATTGGATAATAGATATCTTCTAATAATTTATAATATAACCATCCCAAAAGTACTAAACTTTAAACTTTCTAAAAACCCTCTCAAAATCAAGCTCTAATTCACAATTGATATCTTTAAAAACAAGCTTTTGCTTTATAAAATCTCCAACTTTAGAGTATTTGTCATCTTTTAGTTTATATACTTTTGCTTTTAAGTCATCTGGATAAACCAAGATATAATACTCAACTTTTTCATCTTCATAAATGCTAAATTTTACACTTTCATCTTTTTTTGCAGTTGATGGACTTAAAACTTCTACGATAATTTTTGGTGCTTTGGTAAGATATCTATCTCCATCATCATCACAAGTAAAAATAATATCTGGTCGCAAAACCGTATCATCAGATACTCTCCAGTCAACTTCATATAAAACTTCACATCTATCACATTTTTCTTGAAGTCCCTGTTTTAGATAAAAAAATATTTCACTTGCTATATTTTGATGTATCTTCATAGGTGCTGGAGCCATTGATACAGGCACACCTTCCACAAGCTCCCAATCACCTTCCCATAAAGCATAATCATCATAAGTATATCTGTTTAAAAGATCAACTACTGACATGACTGCTCCTTTTTGTCTATTATAGCATAGTTATATAATAGCTTTTAACTCCTA
>VAPK010600200.1_pt1 | contig 10672 bp, 6 predicted proteins | sample 3395031 | NCBI WGS metagenome assembly VAPK01 (sample SAMN08290443, study PRJNA428436) | hydrothermal vent metagenome | isolation source: Deep-sea hydrothermal vent chimney 1 | place: Pacific Ocean: Juan De Fuca Ridge
GTACATCGGTATGGGGATAATGGGTTTGCGCTTTATGGGCTACCTGTTCCTAAAGGGGGTTCGGTCCTTGGTTTGCTTGGGAGGAATGGGATTGGAAAGTCTACCGCTGTGAAAATTTTGGCTGGGGCTGAGAAAATGAATCTTGGGAAGAAAGATGTGGAGTTCGAAGATATTAAGGAATTTTTTAAAGGGAATGAAATTTTGCGGTATTTGGAGTCGCTTGATGATAAGAAGGTTTCTTATAAGCCGCAGAATTTGTCTACTTTGGCTGTTGATGTTGGGGTTATGGATTTATTGAAACAGAGGGGAGACGAGGGTAAGATTAAAGAGCTTGCTGAGAGGCTGGGTGTTTCGCAGGTGCTTGGGAATAAGATGAATAAGTTGTCTGGGGGAGAATTGCAAAGGGTTGCTATTTTGGCGGCTAGTATTGGGGATGCGGATGTTTATTTCTTTGATGAGCCTTTGGCGTTTTTGGATATTGGAGAGAGGTTACGAGTGAGTGATTTTCTTCGGGAGATTGCTAAGGACAAGATATTAGTTGTGGTTGAACATGATTTATTAATTTTAGATTACTTGACTGATTATGTTAATGTGTTTTTTGGTGGACAGGGGGCATTTGGTCAGGTAAGTGGGGTTAAGAGTTCTAAGGTTGGGGTTAACGCTTATCTTGATGGGTTTTTGAAAGAGGAGAATATGCGGATTCGGGATAAGGCTTTGAAGTTTAATTTTACGCGGAATGCTTTGATGAGTGGAAATAAGATTGCTGGTTGGTCTGATTTTGTTGTTAAATTTGATAGTGGGTTTGAATTGGAAGTTGAGGGTGGGGATATTTATGAAAATCATGTTATTGGCATACTTGGTAAAAACGGTACGGGGAAGACAACTTTTGTTAAGGCGCTTGTGGGAGAGGTTGAAATTGATGGTGGAAAGTTGGATTTGGAAATTTCTTATAAAAAGCAGTATTTGTTTAGTGATAGCGAGGAGATGGTGAGAGATATTTGTTTTAAAGAGAAGATTAATAAGAGGCTGAAGAGTACTTTTAATTTGGGTGTTTTGGAGGGCAAGAAAGTGAAGAATTTGTCTGGGGGAGAGTTGCAGAGGTTTGAGGTTGCGCGGTGTTTGGCTAAGGATGCGGATGTTTATTTGATTGATGAGCCGTCTGCTTATTTAGATGTTGAGGAGAGGATTAGTGTTGCTAAGGCGATTAAGGATATTATGGTTGAGAGGGGGAAGACCGCATTTGTTGTGGACCATGATTTATTGGTTATTTCGTATTTGGCTGATTCTGTTATTAATTTTGAAGGGGAGGGTGGGATTAAGGGTTGTGCTGGGAAGGTTGTGGAGTTTGAGGAAGGAGTTTCAAATTTACTGAGGAGTTTGGATGTTACGCTTAGGAAGGATAAAGAGTCGGGGAGGCCTAGGATTAATAAGAAGGGGAGTGTTTTGGATCGGGAGCAGAAGGCGAAGGGGAATTGGGCGGTTTTTTAGTATACAAATTTTTATAAGTTCGCAGTGATTCGGTTTTTTATGAGTTTGGCTGAAAAGTTGATTTGTAACAGTAGCGTTGTTTTAGAGAGAACTCGTTATGATGATGGGACGCCTGAAAAGCCTGATGTTACTATTGATAATGTTTGGGCTGAGGTTGTGGGGTGCTTGGGCTGCGGGGAATTTAATCTGGATGTTGTTGTCTATTTAAATAAGGGGAATGAGGAGGAGATTTGGGCTGCTAGTTGTGAGGAGTTGTATAGGATGCCGTTTGTTGAGGATTTGGATGCTTTGGAAGCGATGTTGGTGGGGGCTCAGGAGCAGTCTCATATTACTTGGAGGGAAAGGGGTAAGCCTTATTCTGATTATGATTTCTAAAGATTAATAAATACCCATTGTTGTATTGTTTTATGAAGGACACTATTGTGAAGTTGATTGTGATAGGGACTGGGTTGGATATTTCTGAAGTTGAGAATGCTTTGGAGGTTCCTCCTAGGATGGAGATGGGAGATTTTGCTTTTCCTTGTTTTGGTTTGGCTAAGAGCATGAAGAAGGCTCCTGTGGTTATTGCTAAGGATTTGTCGAAGAGTTTGAAGTTGCCTAGTGGAATTGAGAGGATTGAAAGTGAAGGGGCATATGTTAATTTTTTTGTTGATAAGAAGATTTTGGTCGAGAGGGTTTTGGCTAGGGTCAGGAAGAAAGGATTTGGGAAGCTGAATTTAGGGAAAGGGAAGAGCCGGGTAGTTGAATATTCTCAGCCAAATACACATAAGGCGTTTCATGTTGGACACATTAGGGGGACTTCCTTGGGGGAGAGTTTATCTCGGATTTTCAGAGTATGTGGAGAGAGCGTTATTCAGATGAATTACAGTGGAGACAGTGGGATGCATATTGCGAAATGGATTTGGTGTTATCGGAAGTTTCATCCGAATGAGAAGTTGAGAGATGATGAGGCTTGGATTGCGGGGATTTATGTGGATGCTGTTGAGAAATTGGGAGATGATGGAAAGCTGCAGGAAGAAGTTGATGAGATTAATTTGAAGATTGAGAGTGGAGAGGATAAAGAAATTAGTGAGTTATGGAAGAAGACTCGGGCTATGTCGATTAAGTCTTGGGATAGAATTTATAAGGAACTAGATGCTCATTTTGATGTTAATTTTTTTGAGAGTGAATTTGAAGAGGAAGCGAAAAAGGAAGTTTTGAAGATGCTGGAAGATGGTATTGCGAAGAAGGATGATGCGGTATTTATGGATTTGAAAGAATTCGGTTTGGGAGTTTGGGTTTTATTAAGGAGGGATGGGACGGTTTTGTATTCGGCTAAGGATATTGCTTTGGCTTTGAGGAAGTTTAAGGATTATAGAAGTGATAATTATTTGGTTTGCGTTGGGAATGAGCAGAAGATGCATTTTGAGCAGCTGGTGAAGACGCTTGAGTTGATGGGTTTGAAAAAGGAGGCTAAGAGTTATGGTTTTTTGCCTTTTGGTATGGTGAGGTTTCCTGAGGGGAAGATGAGTTCTCGGAGTGGGGCGAATGTTTTGTATAGTGATTTTTTGAAGGCGGTTGTTGGAATTGCTAGGACTGGATTGGAGAAAAGAGGGTATGGTGGGAAAGATTTGAGTGAACGGGCGCTGAAGATTGCCATTGCTTCTATTAAGTATTCTATGTTGAAGCAAGGACCTAAGAAAACCATGATTTTTGATCCTAGGAAGGATGTTGCTTTTGAAGGTGATACGGGGCCTTATTTGTTGTATAGTTATGCGAGGGCTAGTTCCATTTTGAGGAAGGTTAAGAATGCTACACGTAATAGTGTACCCTCTAAAATGGGCGCTAGTGCGCCATCTTCATCGGGCAAGATTGTTGTGGGTGAGTTGAATGAGAGTGAGGTTAAGTTGGTAAAGAAGATTGATGAGTACGAGGATGTTGTTGTTCGAGCTTATGAGACGTTATCGCCCAATCTAATTGCTAATTATTGTTTTGAATTGGCTCAGGATTTTAACGAGTTTTACCATACTTGTCCTGTTTTAGGGAATGAGAGCGAAGGGTTTAGGTTGGCGATTGTTGGGGCGTTTAGAGTTGTGATGGGGAAGGGATTGGATTTGTTGGGGATTGAAAAATTAGAATCTATGTAATTGTATTTCTTATTTTCGCTGATAATTTCTTGGTAAAAAAATATTCACGTACTCAGACTGGAGAATCTGGGATAAAGGAAGGGTGTGGGATATTAGGATAATTTCTTATGATGGTTTTATTATGAAAGATATTGAAATTGAAGAAGGTATAATTTCTGCAGATTTAGGTTTGGAAGCATTGAGAGAATTTAGAAAAGAATTTCCAGTTTTAAAGCAGATAAAAATATTTTAAAAATTAATTACTCAAAGGAATTTTTCATCAGGACCCTAAGTTCGCGAAGTTTTTCTTCTATTTCATTTATTTTTTCAGTTATTATTTTTTCAGTTTCAGGTATCTTGTCTTTATTTTTTAATAGTTGAGATATTCTTATAACTTCGTTTTCTTCACTGTCAGTTAGTGTTGCTTTGTCTTTTAATAATTCTATTTTTCTTATTTCTTCTCGGAATTTTTTCTTTAGCTCTACGTTTTTATCAAGTTTGCTTTTGGCTGCATAGTAATCGTCATGACTTATTTTATGATAGTAATTTTTCAGTTCTTTTAACATGTCTTGAGTGCTTATTCTTTTTGTTGTTGCTTCTTTTACTTTTTCGGGATTGTTTAGATTATTTAGAATTTCCTGATATTTTGTGTTTTGATTTTCCATAAGGATTATGGCATTCGTTTCTTTTTAAAATTTTAGACTAATCTAATTATTCGAAGTGCATATTCTGTTTGTGTTCTAAGGTAGTTATTGGTATTCCATTCTCGTATAGTTTTATTTCGTACGTAGAGAAGGTTGTTTCTAGATTTTTAGTTTTTATGGTTTTTGAGCCAGGGATTCCTCCTGTTAAGGGAATGGTTTGCATGATATTTTTTATAATTGTTTTTCATTTTAAAATTAGATAGTTATTTAGAAAATTAAGCTTTTTTGAAATTTTTCCAAGCAATCTCAAATAAACTCTCTAGTGCTTGTGCAAAAAATTCTGTGTTCAACCATATTCCTACGTCGTAACTTGGGTGAACTTCGGTATCATTTAACAACATAAACATTAATTGTTCTCCGTCTACTAACATAAATCTTGCACTTAAACCTTGAATATTTCTAACTTCTGCTACTTTCCCAAAATCTTTTGCGACTTTTTTGTTTTCTTCATTTATTGGTGCGGCTATTCTAATTTTTACTCCTCGTTTTTTTGCTTTCTCCATGGATGGTAGTAAAATTTCTAATTTTCTAGCTAGTCCATCTGAAGTTGTTACTAGTGTAATTGTACTTTGTGCTTCTCTAACTAGCATATCTAAATGATTGTAAATGTTTTGTCGAGATTTTAATGCTCCAGATAGGTCTGTTGGTTCTATGTATTTTATTCCGTCAGAAAATAATCCTGTTAATTCTTCTAAAACTTCGTCTCCTTTTAACTTTTCTAGTCTTTTTGATTTTTCTTTTGCGTTGACAATTAAATTCTTTTTTACTCTTTCAATTACCTCTTCTGGTTTTAGTGCTATGAATTTAATTGGTTTTCCCAACTTCATTACAATGAAACCTTTTTTCTCTAGGGATTCTAAGATATCGTAAGTTCTGGAACGCGGAACGTCTGAAATACTGGAAAGTTCTCCTGCGGTGGAAGTTCCCCTAGAAAGGAGGGCTGTCCAGACTTTTACTTCGTATAGATTTAGATCGAATATCTTTCGTAATCTGCTAAGGAATTCCTCTTTGACTATCATGAAGTTATTAATTCTAAATAGTATTTAAATGTTTCTTAGGGCTGTCTGGGTTTTTAGGAGTAAAAAGAGATTTTTATCGTCGGATTATAATTTGTTAAATTTTATTTTAAAATTTTTATCTTTTATTTTTCCTTCTTTGGAGTGCTTAAAAAGTTTGTCGGATTTTGTAAATGAGACTATGGATGCTCCTACCCGTTCCTTTATAAAGTCGATTTGAGATTCTAGTTTGTCATTGAATTCTGATTCTATTGTTAGATTTATGTTGTCTGATTTTATTAATTCTGCGGTCTTTCTTGCTGCCTGTATCTTTCTTGAGATTTCTCTAGCGTAGCCTTCTGCTTCGAGTTCTGGGGTTTGGTTTGTATCTAATTTGACTGTTATTTCTTTATTTGTTTTGAAGTTTTTAATTTCAATTTTTTTGATGTTAAGTTCGTTTTTTATTATTTCTTGTAGTTCTTGGTTTATTTTAATTGGGGCTTTTATTTGTGCTTTTTGTAACGGCCATTTTATTCCTATTTGTGCCTTGTCTCTTTGTTTTAGGGCTGTAGATACTATTTTTCTTGTTGTTTCCATTTCCATTTCTAGGTCTTTGTTAATTAGTGATTCATTAGGTTTCGGATAGTCTTGAAGGTGAACCGAATCTTTTTGGTTGTTAATATCTTGGAATATTTTTTCTGTTGTGAATGGGATTATTGGGGCTAGAATTTTCGCTAGTTTATTTAGTACATAATATGTTGTTTTCCCGGCTTTTTTATCTTCTTCGTTAAATCTGTTTCTGGTATTTCTGATGTACCAAGTTGAGAGGTCTTCGATATATTTTTTTGCGAAAGCGCAGGCTTTAATTGTGTTATATTTTTCTATGTTTTCTTGAACTACTTTATTTAATTCTTCTGTTCTTGATATAATCCATTGATCCATTATATTTGAAGATTCCTCAAATTTTTTGTCGTCTTCTTTTTGGTATTCTGAATAGAATCGTGCGACGTTATATAGTAGGACTGTTATTTTCTTATATGTTTCTTCTAGTCCTTTTTCTGAGAAGTTGAAATTATCTGCTATTGCTACTGGAGATGAAAGGAGATAGAATCTTAAGGTATCTGCTCCTAGTCTATCAATAATTTTTAAAGGGTTTGGATAATTATTTAAAGATTTTGACATCTTTCTTCCATCTTCTGCTAAGATTGTTCCGGTTGCTAAGACATTTTCAAATGGTATTTTATCGAAAAGGATTGCTGAAAGCGTTATCATATAATAAAACCAGGCTCGTGTTTGAGCTATATATTCTACGACAAATTGAGCCGGAAAGTTTTTATCAAAGAATTCTTTGTTTTCGAAGGGGTAGTGAAATTGAGCAAATGTCATTGCTCCTGATTCAAACCAGCAGTCTAGAACTTCTGGAATTCTTGTATATTCTTCTCCGTCTATTTTGAGTTTTATAGGGTCTAGAAAATCTTTGTGTAAATCTATTTCTTTTTCTGGTAAGTTGATTGCATTTTCCCTTAGTTCTTCAATTGAGCCTAATACCTTTATTTTTCCTGATTTTGATTTCCAGATAGGTATTGCAGTTGCCCAATATCTATTTCGTGTGATATTCCAGTCTGGTGCGGTTGATATATTATGCTGCATTCTCCCCTCTTTAAGGTAATCTGGTATCCAGTTTATATTTAGGTTTAATTTAAGGAGTTTGTCTTTTATTTTTTGTATATTTACGAACCAGGCTGGCAGAGCTCTGTAGATTAGTTTTGCATTACATCTGTAACAGAATGGATATTCGTGTTCCATTTTCCTTGACATTATTGCTTTGCCAGATTTTTTTAGATTGATTACTATTTCTGTATTTGTGTCGTGGACTAGTTGTCCAGCATATTCTGGAACTTCTTCTGTGAATTTTCCATTTTCGTCAACTGGTTGCACTATTGGAATATTGTATTTTCTTGCTACGGCATTATCTTCTTCTCCGAACGCTGGCGCGGTATGTACTATTCCCGTTCCATTTTCGGCTGTTACAAAATCTGCTGTTATGATTTTGAATGAATTTGGATTATTCTTGAAGTATGGGAAGAGTGGTTCGTATTGGATTCCTCCTAGTTCTTTGCCTTTTACTTCTTTTGTTATCGAATATTCATCTTCGGATTTATAGAAATTCGATATTAGGCTTTTTGCCATAATGTAAGTATTTTCGTCAGATTTATCTTTTACATATGCATATATTAGCTCGGGATTGACTGTTAGTGCAAGGTTTGAGGGCAATGTCCAAGGGGTTGTTGTCCATGCAATTGCGTAGGTTTTCTTTTCATTTTTGATTTTGAATTTTACTGTTACCGTTAGATCTTTGATTATCTTGTAAGAGTTGTCCATCGCAATTTCGGACTTTGCTAGAGGTGTTGCACAATGAGGACAATACATTAATACCTTTTCTCCTTCGTACATATATCCTTTTTCGTAAATTTGTTTGAATGCCCACCAGACTGATTCGATGTAGTTTGTATCCATTGTTTTGTATCCATTTTCCCAATCTACCCACCTTCCAATTTTGTCAATATACATTTTCCAGTCTTTGTCGTAAGTTAAAACCTTATTTCGGCAGTAATTATTAAATTTTTTGACTCCCATTTTTTCTATTTCATCTTTGGATTTTATTTTGAGGTCTTTTTCTGTTATGGATTCTATTGGTAGTCCGTGGCAGTCCCATCCCCATGTTCGTTTGACGTATCTGCCTTGCATTGTGAAATATCTTGGGAAGACGTCTTTTAGGATTGAACCTAGGAGATGTCCGTAATGAGGGAGTCCTGTTGCAAAGGGTGGGCCGTCGTAGAATATGTAAGGGGTTCCTTTTTTGGTTTTTTCCAGGGATTTTTCAAATGTTTTGTTTTCTTTCCAGAATTTTGAGATATTGTTTTCTGTTTCTGATATTGTTGTCATAAGAATATTGTGATTAAGGGGTTATTTAAGATTTATGGAGGGAAGAATACTGTTGTTCTTTTTTTGTAAAGTGTAGAGCGGTAAAGTATTGTAATTTTATTAATTGTTTGTTAATAAAGAATTAATAATCTAATTCACTCGCTGGAAGATTTTTGTCAATTAAATAAGTGATTATTTTTGCTAATCCAACAGCTATAGCAATGGATATTATTATAACTGACCATTCCAATAATGTTAATGGTATTACATGAAAAAATTTGGATAAGGGAGTGTAAATTATTATTAACTGTAATAAAACAGGAATCATAATTGCCCAATTAACATATTTATTAGAAAGGAGGCTTGCCTTTTCGTCAAATCTTATGGCTGCTATCCTTACAAAATGAGACATTACAAGCCATGTGAATGACATTGTTTGTGCTAGAATAAGATTGTTGGTGATTTTATATGTGACATAAAACATTGAAAACATTATTATAACTTTTTTTAATCCAATAAATACAGTTAATAAAGTAATTTTTTTATTGATTAATTTTTCATTTTTTCCGGTAGGTTTTCTGGTCATAATATTTTTATGCGGGGCATCTAAACCTAGTGCCATAGCTGGTGCTATATCTGTAACAAAATTTACCCATAGAAGTTGTATTGCTAAAAATGGCATAACTCCAAACATAGATCCCAAGAAGACAACAAATACTTCAGCTATGTTAGCTGTTAAAAGATAATTAATTATTTTTCTAATATTGGAAAATATTGTCCTTCCTTCTTTAATTCCTAAAAAAATAGATGAAAAATTATCGTCTAGTAAAATTAGATCTGCTGCTTCTTTTGCTATGTCTGTTCCTTTATTTCCCATAGCAATACCAACTTCTGCTTTTTTCAAGGCGGGGACATCATTGACACCGTCGCCAGTAATGGCAACTCGATTTCCATTTTCCTGAAGAGCTGAAACTATTTTTAGTTTGTATTCTGGAGACATTCTTGCAAATATATTACATTTTTTAACTTTTATTTTGAGTTCGGTTGCGGATAAATCCTTTATATCATCCCAGGTAATTGCATTAATTCTTTTGAATCCACATTCTTTTGCAATTGCAGTTGCGGTGTTTATGTTATCTCCAGTAATCATTTTAATGTCAATGTTGGCTTGATAAATGGCTCTTATGGTTTTTTTAACATTTTTTTTAGGACTGTCATACATTCCGACAAATCCAATAAAGATATTTTTATTTTGTCTTTTTTTGTCTTTTATTATGTTATATGAGAAGGCGATATTTCTTAGGGATTCGTCGGAGAATTCTTTTAGTGTTTTGAGAATTTGTTCTTTTTCTGTTTTTGAGATTTTTTTGATAATTCCGTCGGACAGTAAGTAGTTGCAGGTTTTGAGGACTATTTCAGGTGCTCCTTTTACGTATTGTATGGTTTCGTTGCCAACTTTATTTATTGAACTGGCATATTTTTTCTCTGAGGAAAAGGGCTGGAAATCTTGAGCAGGATAATTTTTTCTTAATTTTAGAATATCAATATTTTCATTTTTAAAAAATTCTATTAATGATATATCTTCTGAGCCACCCCTGAACCCTTTATCTGTATTTTTTGCTTCGTTTGCTAGTAGTGCGCAATGAGAAAATTGAGAGTAAGTTTTTTTAGAAATTTTATTGGGGGAATTCGATACCTTCATATCAAAGAATAGTTTTTTGATGGACATATGGTTTTCGGTAAGGGTCCCGGTTTTATCAACGCAGATAACATCAATGCCCCCTAGGGTTTCTAATAGGGTTTTCTTTTTGACAAGAACATTGTTTTTGGCTAGTCTTAAGGAGCTTAGGGCTAATGTAAAAGTTACTATTGCTGGTAAGCCTTCAGGGATGGAACCGATGACTAGTGCTGAGCCAATCATAAAGACCGAAACCCAGTGGTGATCTTTCATAAAAAATATTGCCAATACTGCAATTATTAATGCAAGTGCGACATATGTGATTTTTTTGCTGGCTTTGTCAACTTCTTCTATAAAGGGAGACGATTGCTCCATGCTCAATGATTGGGCTATTTTTCCCACTTCTGTTTTTTTACCGGTCCCTGTTACTATACATATAGCTGTGCCATTTGCTACGTAAGAATTCATGAAAACTAGATTTATTCTGTCTGCTAATGGAACTGTCTTTTTAATTATGGATGAGTTTTTTAGTATATGTTTGCTCTCCCCGGTAAGCATAGATTCATCAACACGAAATTCTTTATTCTGAATAATTCTGCAGTCTGCGGGAATTTTATCTCCTTCTTTTAATAATATGATATCCCCTGGGACCAATTCTTCGGCGTTAATTTTTTCCTTTTTGTTATCTCTTAACACCATTGCCTCATTTTTTAACATGGATTTAAGTAGTTGGGCAGTTTTTTCAGATTTATAATCCTGATATGCTCCTACGAAAAC
>VAPK010171504.1_pt1 | contig 10668 bp, 7 predicted proteins | sample 3395031 | NCBI WGS metagenome assembly VAPK01 (sample SAMN08290443, study PRJNA428436) | hydrothermal vent metagenome | isolation source: Deep-sea hydrothermal vent chimney 1 | place: Pacific Ocean: Juan De Fuca Ridge
AAAAAATTATTTTAATTACCTCACAAGTTACCATAGAAAACCAATTAATTGCATTTGTAAAAGAGGCAGCAGAGCTATCATGTGACAATTTATTTATTTTTTTACCAAGAATCTATAATGAAGATTATAGTAAAATATTTGATAATCATGAAAACATTATACTCACCAAAGAGTATGATTTTTATACATTAGTACAGATAGCTGATGTTCATGCCACTGTATATTCTACCTGCGCGCTGGAAGCGACGAGGTTTGATATTATAAATGTATTAATTAATTTAAACGGAATGTCTATAAAACACTTTCAAAATATTTTACAAGATGAAAAAGATGCCTATTTTATTACCACACCTAAGGAGATGATTCAATGTATAAACAAAGAGAAAAATATTTTTAAAGAAACAGATAACTATTTCTTTGCCAGTGACTATGATCAGAATTTAAAGAAATATTTGAGTACTTTTTAGATGCAAAAAACGATCTGGATTATTAACCAATATGCCGGTTCCCCGCATCATGGCATGAACTTTAGAAGCTACTATTTGGCTAAAGAACTTATCAATGAGGGTTCAGAGGTCACCATTTTTTCAGGTTCATTTTCTCATCTTTTTTCCAATCCTCCGCAAGTCAGTTCTACATTTACAAAAGAGTCGCTTGATGGCATCGACTACATTTGGGTCAAGACTCCAAAATATGAGGCATCAAAAAGCTTTAAGCGTCTTGTTAGTATGCTGATTTTTTCACTAAAGCTTTTTCTTTTTAATCCATTTTCTTTGAAAAAGCCTGATGTCATCATTATCTCATCACTCTCGCTATTTCCCATTCTTAATGCCTATTTATGGTCAAAACTTCTTAAAACAAAACTCATTTTTGAAGTACGTGATATCTGGCCGTTAACCCTAATTGAACTCGGTAATGTTTCAAAATACAATCCTCTAGTGCTTCTATTGGCATGGCTAGAGAAGCTTGGCTATAAAAAAGCTGATTATGTCGTCTCATTACTGCCCAAAGCTAAAGAGCATATGATTGCAAAAGGTCTTGATGAAAAAAAATTCATCTACATACCCAATGGCATTAATCTCCAAGAGCTGAAAAATCCCGAACCGCTAGAGCCGCATATTATAAGTCAAATACCCCAAAACAAATTTATTGTCGGTTATGCAGGTACCTTAGGTATTGCTAATGCTTTAGAGTACTTTTTAGAAGCGGCTCTTTTACTTGAAAATCAAACCGATATTCATTTTGTTTTAGTCGGAAACGGAAGTGAAAAAGAGAGTCTCGTTAACTATACTAAAACAAAACAGCTCTATAATGTTACTTTTATTGATGCGATTGCAAAAAAACAGATACAGTCTATGTTACAATATTTTGATATTTGTTATATCGGTTGGCACCATTATCCGCTTTACCGATTTGGTATTTCGGCAAATAAACTCTATGACTATATGTATGCACAAAAACCTATCTTACACTCTGTTGATGCGGGCAATGACCCCATAGCTGAAGCAGAGTGCGGCATCAGTGTTGCACCTGAGAATATTCAAGAAATTGTTAACGCTATTTTAGAGTTTTACCAGATGAATGATGATGAGAGAGCAACTTTAGGCAAAAAAGCCAAAGAATATGTCGTTAAGCATCACAGCTATGAGATATTAGCTTTAAAATATAAAAAACTATTTCAATAAATTTACATGTAGATAAGGATTACTATTGACACTGCAGCTACCCCAAGAAAACATCTCACAAAATAAATTCATTCTTCTCATTATTATCGCATTTCTTTTTAGTGTTGCCATGCGCCTAATTTGGGTCTTCCATTTTAGCGGCAACCCCTCTTTTATGTGGGAAGATCAATTAATGATTAATACTAATGACGGCTACTTCTTTGCCAGTGGAGCACAAAAAGCGCTTGAAGGAGTTCATGAGTTTAACCCAAGAGTACCTGAGATGCTGCAATATGGGCTTACCTTCTTTACAACATGGTTTGTCAAACTGACGCCATTTGATCTTAATACTGCTATCTTGTACTTTCCGGCACTTATCTCGAGTCTTGTTGTTGTACCCATTATTCTCTTAGGAAGGCTTTACAATGCTACCGCTTTTGGTTTCTTTGCAGCACTGATTGGCTCAATCGCATGGAGCTACTACAACCGTACCATGATAGGCTATTACGATACTGACATGTTTGCTGCCATGGCACCGATGTTCATACTCTATTTTTTAATGGCTTCCATAAAAGAAGAGCGGCTCCATACTGCACTTTATGCTTCACTAATGATCTTTATCTATCCATTTTTATATGATGCGGGGCGTGCTATTGTTTATGGCATGGGAATTATCTACATCATTTACATGTATATCTTTCATCGTAAAGACGAGTTTACACCCAAATCAATTATTTTAATCTCTATAGGTTTGACTCCTATCTTTTATCTGTTAAAACTAGCACTTATCATTGCTGCTTATATTATTCTAAAACGCGATATTATCAAAGGAAAAAATCTTCTCTACCTCTCGTTTGCATCCTTGGCTTTTTTCCTGATTTTTGGCAATATTTTTGGAGTCATCTGGTCAAAAGTCTACAGCTACTCTGTTAGAGGCGTTGAAGAGAGCGGACTGCATTTTTTCCAGGTAAAGCAGACCGTTCGTGAAGCGGGACGTATTCCATTTGAAACCATGGCAAATCGCATTAGCGGTTCAACTATCGGCGTGATTGCGGGTCTTATTGGTTACCTCTTGCTTGTCATAAAACATCGTCCTTTTATCTTAGCCCTTCCACTCATTGGTATTGGAGTGTTTTCACTTTGGGGCGGTTTGCGTTTTACCGTTTATGCCGTTCCTATTGCAGCAATAGGTGCCGTATATCTTTTTTATGTTATTGGTAGTTTTATCTCCAATACCAAAGCAAAATATGCACTCATTATGCTACTAACAGCAGGTATGCTTTACCCAAATATTACCCATATTATTGGCTACAAAGTACCAACCGTTTTAAATAACACAGAAGTCACAACCCTTCATGCCCTTAAAGAGAGTACCTCATCTAAAGATTATATGATTTCATGGTGGGATTATGGTTACCCAATCTGGTACTACAGCGGTTTAAATACACTGATTGACGGTGGTAAACATAATAATGACAACTTCATAGTTTCTGAGATTTTAACAACAACCTCACAACTAGAAGCTGCTCGTCTAAGCCGAATAGCTGTAGAGACGTACATTGCTTCAGATTATGAGATTATTGCAGATACGCTCTTTAAAAACCATCAAGAAGATCAAGTCGATGTTGCCACCTATTTAGAGACATTGCGTTATGGCGATGTTACCCTCCCTGAAAAAACGGTAGAAACCTACCTCTATTTACCGTTTCGAATGATGGGTATTATGCCAACAGTTAAACTCTTTAGCAATATTGACTTAGAAACCGGCGAACAAAAAGCAAGACCATTTTTTTATAGTGCCAATCGTTTTCAAGACAAAGCTGAACAGATACTTCTTGGTAATGGTATCTCTATTTTAAAACAAGATGGTCAACTTCAACTAGGAGATCGAACCACACCAATTAAATCATTCTACACCGTTAGCAATCAAGCGCTTTCAAAACCAAAAGTTGACACACAAGACATATCACCACGCGGAGCCATATCAGTCATCTATTTAGCAAGCTATAACCAGTTTTTACTCGTAGATGACGAAATGCTAAATTCTACCTATATTCAACTTTTTGTCTTTGAAAACTATGATACCGAACTCTTTGAGCTCGTCAGCTCTGATCCCTACAGCAAAATCTATAGAGTCAAACTGTAAGCTATGCTCTTAATTGCCATTTTTGTTGTAAGTGCTCTTTTAACACTGCTTATTCAAAAAATGGCGCTAAAACATGCAATAATTGACACGCCAAACGAGCGAAGTTCTCATACCATAGCTACACCACGCGGTGGTGGACTTGCCATAATCATTACTTTTTTTATCGGTTTGAGTTATCTTTTTTTCAATGACACCGTAGAGACATCACTTTATCTGGCACTTTTATGCGTTTTACCCATTGTTGTCATCAGTCTTATTGATGACATTAGACCTCAAAGTGCACGCGTGAGAATGGCAGTTCAATTTGTCGCCTCGCTATTAGCACTTTACTCTTTAGGCGGAGTAACTGCAATAAATTTAGGCATTGTACATGTAGAAGGTGCTTGGCTTAATATTATTGCTCTTTTCATCCTGTTATGGTTTACCAACCTTTTTAATTTTCTTGACGGAATTGATGGATATGCCGGAAGCCAAACCCTCTTTATCGGAGTAGGCGCTTACCTGCTCTTTGGCAATATGCCCATACTCTTTTTAGCGGTAGCAACTGCTGGTTTTCTACTCTTTAACTGGCATAAAGCATCAATATTTATGGGTGATGTCGGCAGTGCTTCAATTGGTTTTATATTAGCGATATTCATTCTTTATGACAGTTCGACTGAGTATTTTTTAGGATGGATTGTTCTCTTTTCACTCTTTTTATTTGATGCCAGCATAACACTATTTCGACGTTTTAAAAACGGTGAAAAACTCTCTGTGGCACACAAAAAACATATGTATCAGCGACTGCACCAAGCAGGACTCTCCCACGACAAGGTTGTTGTGAGCTTAATGGGCTATAATTTATTAGCACTGTTTTTACTTTGGCTGTTTGGATCCCAAAACTATTGGATTGTTTTTATTATAGTTAGTACTATTTTCTATATAATTTTAAAAATCGTTGACAGTAAAAAGGCATTTGAGTGAACCTATTTCAAACCAGCAGAACAAAACGCGTTTTCTTTTTTCTCATAAGCGATATTGTACTTATCTATCTCTCACTTCATCTTGCCTACTCATTGCGATTTGACTTTGCTATCTGGCCGGAACACCAAGCAAACTTTTTACATGTATTTTTTATTTTACTTATTTTAAAACTCTCTTTTATCTCCCTTTTTAAAATTTACTACATCTCATGGCGCTTTTTCTCCTTAAGTGATGCAAAAAAACTTTTTTTCGCCCTCTCGTGTGCGTTAATTGGTTTTTTTGCCATCTATTTTTTTGCTCCATCACTGATTCAACCCGTCCCTAGAAGTGCTATTATCATCGATTTTATTCTTTCATTTGTACTCATCGGTTCTCTACGTCTTTCAAAACGTATTATTTTAGAACAATTTAAAAATGAATCTTCAAATCCGACACTCATCATTGGGGTCAACAATAAAACATCTTCGGTTATTCGAAGTGCTGCCAATGGTGAAATTGACTATGCTCCTTTGGGCATTATTGCCCATACCGCAAAGTCAAAAGAAGCTATCAACAGTTTCATCAATAATGTCCGTGTTTATGATGACAGTCACATTCCTCGTCTTTGTGAAAAATATGCAATTCATGCCGCCATTATTACTGAAGAACTTTCCCAAAACGATCTTAAAGAGCTAGTCTCACATCTCAACAGTGCAGGCATTACCGATATTAAACTCTCTCGCATTTTAGGTTCTCAGCACGAAAAACTCGAAGACCTTTCTATTGGAGATCTCTTGGCACGCCACCCTAAAGATCTTGATACTAAAGCAATCGCCAAATTCATAAAAGATAAAACCATCCTCATCACTGGAGCAGGAGGAAGTATCGGCAGTGAAATTGCCACTCAGTGTCATGCATTTAAAGCCTCTCAACTTATTTTGGTTGACAATAGTGAATATAATCTTTATGCCATTGGTGAAAAACTTCCTCACGCCATCTTATCACTTGAGTCAGTTACCAATAAAGAAGGCTTAGAAAAGCTGTTTCAAAATCTACATGTAGATATTGTAATTCATGCTGCCGCTTACAAACATGTCCCTATCTGCGAAAAAAACCCCGATATCGCAATTAAAAATAATATTATCGGCTCTAAAAATATCATTGATCTTAGTATTGCTTACAATGTAGCTAAAGTCATCATTATCTCTACCGATAAAGCAGTACGTCCGACCAATATTATGGGAACAACCAAGCGTATCACCGAACTTTATGCTCAAAATGTTGACTCTAAAGAGAGTGAAATTGTCTCCGTACGCTTTGGAAATGTTTTAGGTTCTAGTGGAAGTGTCATTCCAAAATTCAAATCTCAAATTGAAAATGGCGGCCCCCTCACCGTAACGCACCCCGAAATGACCCGATACTTTATGATGATTCCTGAAGCGTGCCAATTAGTACTTCAAGCCGGAGCTATTGCTAAAGGCAATGAACTCTTTATTTTAGACATGGGTGATAGCATCAAAATTGTTGACTTAGCCCATCAAATGATTAGACTTTATGGCAAAGAAGATAAAATCAGCATTGAATTTTGTGGTCTAAGAAGCGGGGAGAAGCTTTATGAAGAGTTATTATTAGATGAAAATGACAAACAGACTATTTATGAGTCCATCTTTATTGCACCGCCAACAATCTATGACATTAAAGAACTTGAAGAAGACATTGAAACTCTTTTACATGCAGATAATAAATTAAAAGTTTTAAAGAAAATTGTACCCGAGTTTAATCATCAGCCCTAGGGCTGAAACAATTAAAGTTCGGTTTTAAGTGCAGCACCTTGTGATGCATTTGAAACTAAAAGGCTGTAACGTTTTAGCCATTTTGACTTCACCTCTTTTTTAATCGGCATCCAAGAAACACGACGTTTTTCTAAGGTTGCATCATCTACATTAAGCTGTAATAGATGGGTATCAACATCAAGTTCAATCTCATCACCATCTTCAATTAAAGCAATGAGACCACCCTCAGCGGCTTCTGGACTTACATGACCAATACTCGCACCTCGTGTTGCACCAGAGAAACGTCCATCGGTAATAAGTGCCACACTCTCGCCAAGTCCCATTCCCATAATCAGTGCCGTAGGAGCAAGCATCTCTTGCATTCCAGGACCACCTTTAGGACCTTCATAACGAATAACAACAACATCACCTGCTTTTACTTTATGGCTTACAATTCCGGCAATGGCTTCTTGTTGAGAGTTAAAACAGACTGCAGTTCCTTTAAATTGACGCATACTCAAATCAATTCCAGCTGTTTTAACTACCGCTCCCTCTTTTGCCAAATTTCCAAAAAGAATTGAAAGACCGCCAACGGGAGAAAAAGCATTTTCATTGGTGTGAATAATATTAGTATCTTTAATTTCAGCATCCGCAATGCGCTCGCCAAGTGTCTCACCCGTAACCATTAGAGCATCTACATGTAAAATACCACCACGACGACTCACTTCTTTCATAACGGCATTAACCCCGCCTGCACGGTCAATGTCTTCCATATGAACCGTTGTTAATGAAGGCGAAATTTTAGCAATGTGCGCAACATTTTCAGAAATTTCATTAATTTTTTCAATGCCAAAATCAACTTCTGCCTCTTTAGCAATACTTAGCATATGAAGCACCGTATTTGAACTTCCGCCCATTGCCATATCAATGACAAAAGCGTTATGAATTGCTTTCTCATTTAAAATATTGCGCATATTCCATTTTGAAGCATTCTCATCTTTGAGCATCTCAACAATACGTTTAGCAGCTACCTTTACCATCTCAATACGCTCAGGAGTCATAGCTAAAACCGTTCCGTTACCAGGCAGTGCTACACCCATCGCTTCACATAAGGTATTCATAGAGTTTGCGGTAAACATTCCGGAACATGATCCCCCACTCGGACAGGCTTCACACTCAATTTCATAAAGTTCTTCATCGGTCATTTTACCTTCAGCATGTTCACCAACCGCTTCAAAAGCGGTTGCTAAATCAATTGGTGTTCCATCTTTTTTATGACCCGCCTGCATTGGACCACCTGAAACAAAAATTGTCGGTACATTAACACGAAGCGCACCCATTAACATTCCAGGAACAATCTTGTCGCAGTTCGGAATACAGATGAGTCCGTCAAGTTGATGTGCATTCATTACTGTCTCTATTGAATCGGCAATTAGCTCCCGAGATGGAAGGGAATAGAGCATCCCCTCATGTCCCATAGCAATACCATCATCAACACCAATCGTATTAAATTCAAAAGGAACACCACCGGCTTCACGAATGGCATCTTTAACGATACGTCCATACTCTTGTAAAAAAAAGTGTCCAGGAATAATGTCAATATGAGAGTTAGCTACCCCAATAAACGGCTTGTCAAAATCTTCATCTTTTAATCCCGTTGCACGTAAAAGCGAACGGTGTGGTGTCTTATCAAAACCACGCTTAATAATATCACTGCGCATAAAAATCCTTCATTGTAATCTCAATCATTTAATAGTTGCACGATTATAGCAAATTTATCTGACTTATTAGACAAAACACTTTACATGCTAAATATATTTAGCTATACTTCCACCTCAAAACAAGATTTATCTTGCTAGAGTGCGGGAATAGCTCAGCGGTAGAGCACGACCTTGCCAAGGTCGGGGTCGCGAGTTCGAACCTCGTTTCCCGCTCCATTTCATACCTCAGTTAAGACATTTCAAGATGTTTTAACTGAGGTGTTTAAACATGAATGCCCGGATGGCGAAATTGGTAGACGCAAGGGACTTAAAATCCCTCGGTGGTAACACTGTGCCGGTTCAAGTCCGGCTCCGGGCACCATAATTATTAAAGTTGACGAACGGGTGGCGCCATCGCCAAGTGGTAAGGCCGGAGCCTGCAAAGCTTCTATCCCCAGTTCAAATCTGGGTGGCGCCTCCAACTTTTTTAAATACTTCTTAATATTCAATGGACAGGTGGCAGAGCTTGGTTGAATGCACTGGTCTTGAAAACCAGCGAGGGTCATACCTCCGTGGGTTCGAATCCCACCCTGTCCACCACTTAATTTAAAACATTCTTATTTACAATAATGGCGCTGTAGCCAAGTGTTAAGGCAGAAGTTTGCAAAGCTTCCATCCTTTAGTTCAAATCTAGAGCGGCGCCTCCAATTATTTACAAATCCAAAAAATACCTTCTCTTTAGAATTGGCGAATATATAAAATACTATTAATATAATCACGGCTGATTCATACTAAAAGGTTACATAGCCTCTGAATGTCACCGCCAATCATACGGATAGCCTGGGGGATGTTAAGATAATTTTCTCTTCTAAGCACATTCATAGCAATGTTTCTAATGATGGAAAAATTAGTAGGAGCATTACCAGTACGGATTAAAGATGCATCTTCACCAAAGGTGACATCTTTTATATAGTGCATACTCTCAACTGCCCAGTGTGCTCTTATTCCATAGTTATACTCTTTTAAAGATATCTCTTTTGAGTATAGATCGCTTCTTTTAAGGTATGTTGTTCGAGTGACTTTTACAATCTCTTTTATTCCAAAAAACTTTTTAGTGTCAATATTATAAAAGTCATCATAAACCTCTATTTCACGGACTTCAAACCTATTACGTATTTTTCCAACAGTAACGTCGTTGAGCTGAAACTATCTAAAATAGGTTTTATCAGGCTGGTTGAATTCATTGATAACAGTTTTGCTTTGAACAAGAAAGAAGAGATCGTTAAACTAAGAAGCGGTCTCTATGGAACAAGCAGATTCTATCACGCAGAGGGAACCACCTTTCATATGTTCAACAACTGCAATACCTGGAGTGCCGATGCACTCCGTTCTTCAGGATTTCCCATAAGCACCTTCTATGCCTTTACAGCAGGCAATGAAAGTTTTACACCTACATTAAGAGAGGTTGATACTACTCTAAAAGCCTAAGTCTGTAATCTCTTCTGAACTCATAAGTTTTTTCTCGCCTGTTTTACCGTATGCATAGGCTTTAACCACAATATCATCTTTAAATATCGCCTCATGTGCGATTTTTTCATTCTCATCATAAAAGAGTGTCGCCCCATTTTTTTTGTCTTGTTTGTAAAAAAGTTCTGCTTCCAATTTGCCGTTTGTGGCGTAATGCTTTACAGCTCCCTCAACCATTCCGTTTTTGTAGGGTGTTTTCGTTTTTAGAGTTCCATCCTCATAATACTCTTCACTCACTCCATGAGGCTGATTTGATTTCAGATGTAATTTTACATGTAAATTCCCATTCTCATAATAACTCTTTGAAATACCTTCTAAAACATCATCTTTATACTGTTTTTCAAATTTCAGTTTTCCATTGAAATAGTACTGCTTAAAGTAACCGTTTTTCTTTCCCTCTTTAAATGCAACTTCGGCTATTTTACTGCCCTCATGGTACTCTTTAACAAAAACAACATTACCGTCTTCATCATACTCTCTGCTGATTCCTGATGCTTTCCCATTCTCATATTCTGTCTCATAATAGAGTGCTCCATCTTTGTAAAACCCGCGAGTAAGTCCATGCAGCTTACCATTTTCAAAATTTTGCTCATATCGTACCTTGCCGCTGTTGTAGTACGTTGTTTTCACCTCAGCTATTAATGATGCCGCCAACAATGTACATGTAAAAAAATATCTGTTCATCTGCTACTCCATTCTAGTTAGTATAGCAACTTTTTGATACACTTCTAGTTATGAATACTATATTTATTACCGATTTAGACCACACCTTTTTACGAAGCGACCTTAGCATCAGTCCCTTTACACCACGTATCTGGAATGGGAAAATCAAGCATCATACCCTCGCTGTTGCTACCGCGCGCACTTTTAAAAAGAGTGAACAATTTTTAAAAAATTTACATCTGAATGCCCCCATG
>VAPK010010193.1_pt1 | contig 10667 bp, 9 predicted proteins | sample 3395031 | NCBI WGS metagenome assembly VAPK01 (sample SAMN08290443, study PRJNA428436) | hydrothermal vent metagenome | isolation source: Deep-sea hydrothermal vent chimney 1 | place: Pacific Ocean: Juan De Fuca Ridge
AAAGGGAACAAAACTAATTCAAAATATTTCAATTAAATGACTAAGACAGCCTCTTCTGTATGGAATAATTGCCTGCTTTTTATTAAAGATAATATCAAACCTCAAGCCTATAAAACATGGTTTGAACCAATAAAGCCAATTAAAATATCAGGAGATGTGTTAACCATCCAAGTGCCAAGTAAATTCTTTTTTGAATGGTTAGAAGAACATTACATTAAATTGTTAAGAGTGTCATTGGTTAGAGAATTAGGTGAAAACGCAAAATTGGTGTATGATGTAAGAATGGAAAACACCTATAGTAATAAAAAACCACATACCGTAAAATTTCCAAGCTCAAATAAAAAACCATTCAATTCACAAGGAGTAACTGTACCACTTGAAATTGATAGAAGGGAATTAAAAAATCCATTTATAATTCCAGGAATTCAAAAAGTGAAAATTGAGTCTCAGTTGAATCCGAATTATAATTTCGAAAATTTTATTGAAGGTGATTCGAATCGTTTGGCAAGATCTGCAAGTATTGCAGTCTCCAATAAACCAGGAGGTACATCTTTTAACCCTTTATTGATATATGGAGGTGTGGGGCTGGGAAAAACACATTTGGCCCAAGCTATTGGGGTTAGAATTAAAGAGAGATATCCCGAAAAAACAGTTCTGTATATTTCAGCAGAAAAATTCACACAACAATTTATTGATTCTGTTAAATCGAATACTAGAAACGATTTTATTCATTTTTATCAAATGATAGATGTATTGATAGTTGATGATGTTCAGTTCTTATCGGGTAAATCGGGTACACAAGATGTATTCTTTCATATATTTAATCACTTACATCAAAATGGCAAGCAAGTTATTTTGACTTCAGATAAGGCACCTGTTGATATGCAGGATATTGAACAAAGACTTTTGTCAAGGTTTAAATGGGGCTTGTCTGCAGAGTTAATTGCACCTGATTTTGAAACTAGAATTTCTATTTTACAAAGTAAAATGTTTAGAGATGGAGTTGAAATTCCGGATGATATTGTTGAATATATTGCTAAGAATATTAAAACAAATGTTCGTGAATTAGAAGGAGTATTGATTTCTTTAATTGCTCAGGCCTCTTTCAATAGAAAAGAATTCACACTTTCACTTACCAAACAAATTGTAGATAAATTTGTAAAAAACACCAAAAAAGAAGTCTCTATAGATTATATACAAAAAGTGGTTTCAAAATATTTTGAAATGGATGTGACTACTTTGCAATCTAAAACACGAAAACGCCATATTGTTCAAGCTCGTCAGTTGGCCATGTTTTTTGCTAAAAGAATGACCAAAGCCTCTTTGGCAAGTATTGGTTCGCAAATTGGTAGTAGAGACCATGCTACAGTTCTACATGCTTGTAAAACAGTTGATAATCTTACCGAAACAGATAAGCAGTTTAGAAAATATGTTGATGAACTAACTAAGAAGCTTACCTTTTAATTATTTTTATGATAAGGGTGTTAATGGTTTGTTTAGGAAATATTTGCAGATCACCCTTAGCGGAAGGTATTTTAAAATCTAAAGTAGATAGCAATAGTATTATAGTCGATTCTGCAGGAACTGGAGGTTGGCATATTGGAGAACTACCAGATTCAAGATCGATAGATGTTGCCAGAAAACACAAGCTGGATATTACCGATCAAAGATGCAGAAAATTTACTCCAAACGACTTTAACGAATATGATCTAATTTATGTAATGGACAGGTCGAATTTTAAAGATGTTAAAAAGCAGGCTAGAAATGATAAGGAAAAGCAAAAAGTATATCTAATTTTAGATTCAATTTATCCCGGTCAATCTAAAGATGTCCCAGATCCTTATTATGACTCAAACGATGGTTTTGAAAATGTATTTCAAATGTTAGACCGAGCCTGTAACATAATCGCAGAAAAAATCAGTTAAAATGAAATCGGAAAATGGAAATTTGTATTTAATTCCAACCACATTGGGAGAGAATGAACCTCTGGAAGTTTTACCTATTTTAGTTAAGAAAGTTGTTGAGGAAGTAGATTTTTTTATAGTTGAAAATGAAAAATCTGCTAGAAAATTTATTAAGAAAATTACTCCAAGAAAATCCCAACCTTCCTTAAAAATATTTATTTTAGATAAATACACTACTGAAAATGAGGCAAAAACCTATTTAAATGCATGCCTCAAAGGATATAATATTGGTTTGCTTTCTGAAGCTGGCGTTCCTGCTATTGCAGATCCTGGAGCTAACATAGTTATTCAGGCTCATCAAGAAAATATTAGAGTTATTCCATTAGTTGGACCTTCTTCAATTGTTCTCGCTATGATGAGTTCAGGATTGAATGGTCAGAATTTTGCGTTTAACGGATATTTACCAATTGATAGCCTCGAAAGAAAAAAAGCCATCAAAGATTTAGAAAAACTTTCAAAAAATAAAAATCAATCTCAAATATTTATAGAAACACCTTATAGAAATGAGAAATTATTTAATGATCTTATTAGGTCATTAACGCCATCTACTTTATTGTGTATAGCCGTTGATATTACACTTTCATCAGAATTTATTAGGACATTAACCGTAGAAAATTGGAAAAAAACTAAAAAGACCGATCTACATAAGCGCCCTTGTATTTTTATAATACACAAGTATTGAAGAATTCTCTATTGTATATGGAGATTTACCCTATTTTTTTTCCAATTAAATCCTTGCATTTTTTAGAGGCTTGACAAAAGAAGTGTCGAAACCGGCAAATGTTTTCAGGTAGCTTTCTACTGTACTTCCATAAGCGTCAACAAAGATTCTGTTACCTTTACTTCGTAAATAAATTTTTACATTACCTGCTCCTGCTAAATGTGCTGCAGCCAGAATACCCGACTCGGTAACTTCGATTCCATTTATTTTCGTTCCAACACATCTTTTGATATCTCTTTGTAGGATCCATTTATTTAACGAGCAAAGAGCTAAGAATGCATCTTCTTGCAACTTAGGATCATTTAAAAACTTATTGGTATCGTAAATTCGAATTCTTTTAAGTGTGCTTTTACCAAATTGATATTTGCCTAAATATCCCAAAGAATTAACTTTGTTATATTTTCCTTGTGACTCTTTAAAAGCAACAGCTTCCTTAAAACCAACAAATCTGTTATCTACAATCGGGCTAAAATAAAATTCAAAAGGTTGAATGTCTTTGTAAACAGTTGCAATACTATTTACTCTAGGCAAGTTATAAATTACCTTAGAACTATTATTAAAGTCTTGATTGTTTAATTTTGTGAATGCAAAAAACAATAATACACTCAGAGGGATAAGTATAATTTTCTTTTTCATAATATGTATTCATTAGTTAGGGGTTTCTAAATAATACAAAGCTATTTTGATTGCAAAGATACAACTTATATATTAATCAATAGAAATTATAAACAAGTTAATATACTGAAAAACAGATATATAAGCTATGAAAATAAAAAATCAATTTATTAAAATACGCCTGTAACGTATGGGGCGTAAGGATATTGTGTAGAATTTTATTTTATTCAAATAAATTTATCAACAAAGAGAATAAAAATAGTTAAATATCATAATATCAACATAATATATGGAATATAAAAAATTACAAATGCGGTTTGTGCAATTTACCTGATTATTCCTTGTTTGTCAATCCAATTTTGGTATTTACGGGCATTGATATTATGTTGTGATAAGGTTTTAGCAAACTCGTGTTCTCCCATTTTATCTATACTGGCACACATATAATAATAATTGTGTTTAGTTGGGTTAAGAACAGCGTTTATAGATGATATATCGGGCATTCCGATAGGTCCTGGAGGTAATCCAAAATTACTGTAAGTATTATACGGAGAATCAATACTTAGATCTTTATTTAAAACTCTTTTTATTTCAACATCCTGTCCTTGTAGCTGCTTTATTGCATAAATTATAGTTGGATCGGCCTGTAGAGGCCAAAAATCTTTTAATCTATTTAAGTACAATCCTGCAACTTTAGGACGTTCAGACACTTTGGCAGTTTCTTTTTGAACAATAGATGCCAGTGTTGTCACTTGCATTGGAGTTAAGTTTTGAGTTTTAGCTTTCTTCAGTCGATCTTTATTCCAAAATTTATTAAATTCCACATACATTCTGTCACGAAAATCTTCGGCAGAAGTATTCCAGTAAAAATCATATGAATTTGGTATGTACATACCTAGGGCAGTATTTAAAGAGAAATTATTTTTTTGAAGATAATTTTCATCTCTAATAACCTTTAAGATCGAAATGGAATCGGCTTCTATCTGATCTGCAACCCTGCCGGCAAGTTTTTCCAGTGTATCTTGGTTATTAAAGACCAAATTTATTGTTTCCTGTTTCCCTCCACGCAAGTGATTGATGAGTTCATTATTATTCATCCCTTCCTTAATTTCAAATTTACCGGCTCTAATAATGCTTTGGTAATTCTTCTTTTTGGCAACCCAAATAAAACTATTTTTATTCTTTAAGTAAGGGTCAAGTAACTCTAACAGTTGGTTAAAATTTGAATTAGAGGGAATAAATACATAGGTTGTCTGAGTTACATTTTTACTGTATATTTTACTATAAGTAATATACGAAAAAACACAGAGTATCAATAAAATAGTAGCTATAAATATAAGTATCTTTTTTTTCATTTTCTTTGCTTGTTGATTAATTGAAACAGGCTAACATCTTTAAATTCACCTTTGCTGATTATCCAATCTTTTTTGGTACCAACTTCGTCGAATTTTAATTTTTTAAATAAGCTTATACTCTTCGAATTCCATGTTGGAATGTTCGCATAGATCTGATGTAAATTTAAATGAGTAAAAATATATTCAACGGAAAGCTTTAAAGTATGAGTAGCAAAACCATTATTTTGATATTTTTCCAGAATTAAAATACCAATACCGATACGACTATGCTGGGGGTTAAAATCAAACAAGTCTAATAAACCAATACTTTTATTTGTTTGTCTATTGACAATAACCATACGCAACTGTTTTGCTTCATAAATATCTTGATGTGCATTTTCCAGATATTTCTTAAAAAGGTATTTTGAAAAAGGTGTTTGGGTACTGCTTACCTCCCAGAATATCTCATTGTTTTCAATAGAAAATAAAAAGTCCAGATCTTCTGGTTCCAGAGCACGTAAATTAATAAGCTTATTCTTAATCATATGTTATTTATAACTGAATTGAACCTTTAAAAACAAAGGTTGCAGGTCCTTTTAATACTATATTTTTATAGCAACTATTTTCAACTATAAAAGATACTTGTAAATTACCTCCTAATGTTTGCAAATTGATTGAGTTGTCTGTGGTTTTATGTAAAGCATGACTTGCAATGGCTACAGCAGTAACGCCTGTACCACAGCTCATTGTCTCATCTTCAACACCCCTTTCATAAGTTCTTATTTCAAAAGTATTTTTATTTAATTGAGAAACAAAGTTCACATTGGTGCCTTCTTCGAAATAAGGACTCCCATATCTAATTTCTTTTCCTTTTTTGTAGATATCTATGTCATTAATGCTTTCTTCAAATTCAATATGATGTGGTGATCCTGTATTTAGAAAAACATGATCGTGAAAAGACTCAATTTGATTGACGTCATTCATAGTTAAACTAACCAAATCCTTATCTAAAGTTGCGTGATATATTTTATTCATCGCTTCAAAAGTTGTTGTATTGCCAATAATATCTAAATATTGAGCAAAGGCAACAATACACCTTCCGCCATTACCACACATAGAGCCCGGATTGCCATCGGCATTATAATATATCATTTTAAAATCATGTTGCAAAGAGTCTTCTAACAAAATTAAGCCATCAGCTCCAACTCCAAATTTTCTATCACACAATGATTTAATTGTTTGCTTATTTTTTTTTGGAAACATTTTATTTCTGTTATCAAAAATAATAAAATCGTTTCCAGTACCTTGATACTTGTGAAAAAGTATTTTCATGGTGCAAATGTAATCATAATAGCAAAAGGATATATAATATAGTCCAATAAATGGTTTATTTTTCCTTTATTTTTCATTATAAAAATGAATCAGAACTGTTGCTATGCTTAATTTTTCTTCTTCAATTAAAGAAATAATAATTTCATTTTTTTTAGACCATTTCATATTTTCATTTGGTATAATTTAAAATAAAATGGACTTGTTAAATTATCGTTAAAGTGATATTTTTTTGAGAGTATTGTACTATTTTTGATAGTAGATTAGAATAAAAATAAATTAATTATGAAAAACATTTTAAAATCAATTATGGTTTCCGCCTTAGGAGGAGCTTTAACTTTGGGGTCTTATTTAATGATTTTTGACAAGTCTGTTGAAAGTAAGGTATCGAATGAAAATGCGGTGCACAATGCAATTCCGGTCAACTATAAATCGACAAATGTTGCAGCAGCAGAAAAAACTGATTTCACTAAAATTGCTGAAAAAACGGTTCATGCTGTAGTACACGTTAAAAATGTATCGGAAGGAAATGCTGGTTCTAATCCTTTACTTCAGTTTTTCTATGGAGACTCAGCTCAAGAAAGTCAGAGAATTGTAGGTACAGGGTCTGGAGTGATCATTTCGCCTGATGGCTATATTATTACTAATAATCATGTTGTAAAAGGAGCAAAGAAATTAGAGATTACATTAAATAATAAAGAAACGTATAATGCTGAAATCGTTGGAGTAGATGAAAGCTCTGATATTGCTTTGATCAAAATAGACAAAAGTGAATTGCCTTATTTACCTTTTGGTGATTCAGACAATTTACAAGTAGGCGAGTGGGTATTGGCTGTGGGTAACCCGTTTAATTTAACTTCAACAGTAACTGCAGGAATTGTAAGTGCAAAAGCACGAGACATAAATATTTCGAATAATAATAGTAAAATTGAATCCTTTATTCAGACAGATGCAGCTGTTAATCCGGGAAACAGTGGGGGTGCCTTGGTGAATGTTAGAGGTGACCTTATCGGAATTAATACTGCCATATCATCGCAAACCGGTTCTTATATAGGGTATTCGTTTGCGGTACCATCTAATATTGCAAAAAAAGTAATTGAAGATATTCTGGAGTTTGGCAACGTGCAAAGAGCCTATTTAGGAATAAATTATGAAGAATTAAACAGCCAAAAAGCGGAAGATTTTGGAGTTAGCAGTACAGAAGGAGTGATAATTACCAGAGTCATTGACCAAGGAGCGGCAAAAGAGTCAGGTTTAATGGCTAATGATATAATTACTAAAATGGATAATGTTAAAATTGCGAATTTTTCAGATCTACAAGGTTTTCTAGGCTCAAAAAGACCCGGAGATGAAGTAACTGTTAGTGTTTTGAGAAATGATGATAAAAAATCTGTTTCGGTTAAGTTAAAAAATCAATTTGGTAAATTTAAATATGGAAACACCGATTTTTCGAATTACTTTATTGGTGAGCTAAAACCTATTTCAAAAGGTGATGCCAATAGATTTGACATTGATTATGGAGTGAAAATTGTCGAACTCAAAAACAGAAATTTGCAAAGAATTTATGGTATTGAAAGTGGAGATATAATATTGGCAGTCGAAGAGAAAAAAGTGAATAGTGCTATACAAGTTGAACAATTACTGAAAAAATACCAAAATAAAGATTTTGTGGAAATTCAAATCCTTACCCAGAATGGAAAAATGGGTTATATAAAATTAAAAGAAAATTAAAAAAAGAAATATATTATAGGATAACAACCATCCGTCAAATGACGGATGGTTTTTTTGTGATTTATTTCAAATAATAATTTACTTTTGCAAAAAAAAAACATAAAAAAACTCAATCATGGGCTTAAACAAAAACTATGAAAATCAACTTACTTTTCAAGTAGATAGAAGAAGAGCAACCGTAGAATTGATTAAATTAATCAGTGACCTGTGGTATGAGAACAATATTGAATTGGTATTGTTTAGAAATCAATTGATAGATAAAAATGTAAGTGAGATTTTAAACTTGATCGAATATGCTAAAGAATTTATCGAGAAACCAATATCTGTTTTCGATACTGTTGAAATAGCAAAAAAGATCCAGGAATTAAATTTGCCACCGGCGAAGTTAGACTTGGGTAAATTGGCCTATGAATTTCATTTATCTGATGGAGATGATATTGGATCATTTGTTCAGAACAAGCTAAAAGATGCAAAAAAAACAAACGGTTTTAAACCAAAAGATGTAATTCTTTACGGATTTGGTAGAATAGGAAGGTTATTGGCAAGAGAGTTAATGTCGAAGACCGGAAAAGGTAAACAAATGCGCTTAAGAGCTATTGTGACTAGAGGTGTTATTAGCCCTGAAGTACTTGAAAAAAGAGCAGCAATGTTGCGCAAAGACTCTGTTCATGGAAGATTCAAAGGATCGGTAAAAGCAAATTTTAAAGATAAATCGCTAATCATCAATGGAACAACTGTCTTTGTTATAACCGCAAATAATCCGGAAGATATTGATTATACGAAATACGGAATTAAAGATGCACTGGTCATTGATAATACAGGAGCCTTCAGAACAAAAGAAGAATTGGGCCGTCATATAAAAGCAAAAGGAGTAGATAAAGTTTTGTTGACCGCTCCGGGTGTTGGAGTCCCGAATATTGTTTACGGTGTGAATCAAAAAGATTATGATCCTAATAATGTGCATATATTTTCGGCGGCATCTTGTACAACAAATGCAATAACTCCTATTTTGAAAGCTGTAAATGATTCCTTAGGAATTAATCATGGCCATTTAGAAACTATTCATGCTTATACAAATGATCAGAATTTGGTTGATAATATGCATAAAAAATACAGAAGAGGCAGGGCAGCAGCTTTAAACATGGTGATAACAGAAACAGGAGCAGGAAAAGCTGTTGCAAAAGCATTACCCGAATTAGAGGGGAAACTAACATCTAACGCCATTAGAGTACCTGTACCAAATGGTTCTTTGGCGATTCTGAATTTGAATTTGCATACAAAAACCAACAAAGAAGATATTAATGCTATTTTGAAAAAATATGCCTTGGATGGTAGTTTAGTAGAGCAAATAAGATATTCTATGAGTAATGAATTGGTTTCTTCCGACATAATAGGTACTCAGGAACCTTCAATTTATGATAGTGAAGCAACTATAGTTGCTTCAAATGGTAATAATGCTTTGCTTTATGTTTGGTATGACAATGAATATGGTTATAGCCATCAGGTTATGAGGTTGGCAAAATATATTTCTCAGGTTAGAAGATATTCCTATTACTAAAAGTACAAAGCTTTATTTATAAATACTAACTAATCAAAGATATATTCACTATAATAAAAATTTTATTCGTCCATTAAAACCCAGCTTCCTTTTTCAATCAATGGAATGGCCTGTTTGTATTTTACTACCTTATTTTCACCTGTTGAGATATTTTTAATTGAAACTCTTTCGTTTCTACCAATTTTTCGTTCGGTTCTAACAATAGTTTCAGTAATTTGCTGTTGCTGCGTTTGATTGGTCTGCGTATCTTGATTAGGGCTGTTAAATTCGGCTTTACTCAATTGTACCTTTTCCTGTTTTTGTTCTTTAGCCTGAGATACTTGCTGCGCATTCTGACTAGGAAGTTCACCTTTGAACAAAAAGGATAAAACCTCTTTATTTACTTTACCCAGCATGATTTTAAACAGCTCAAAAGCTTCAAACTTATAGATCAATAAGGGGTCTTTTTGTTCGTAAGTGGCATTTTGAACAGATTGTTTTAAATCATCCATTTTACGCAGGTGGTCTTTCCATGTATCGTCAATAATGGCAAGTGTTATATTTTTCTCAAAATCATCTACCAATTTTTTTCCGTTACTTTCGTAGGCATCCTTTAGATTTGTTACAACTTGAATAGATTTAATACCATCTGTAAACGGCACTACAATTCTTTCATAACGATCTCCCTGTTTTTCGTATACATCTTTAATAACAGGAAAAGCGGCTATAGCATTTCGTTCTATTTTGTTTTGATAATGTTTGTACACTATATCGAACAATTCATCAATCAATACTCGTTCTTCTTTTTGATTAAACTCTTCTTCTGTAAAGGGAGAAGTAGAAGATGAAAAACGAATCAATTCGAATTCAAAATTTGTATAATCACTTCTGGATTTGTTATCCATAACAATAGCTTCACAAGTATCATAAATCATGTTTACGATATCGACCTGTAATCGCTCACCATAGAGAGCATGTTTTCTTCTTTTATAAATCACCTCACGTTGGGCGTTCATAATATCATCGTATTCTAACAATCTTTTACGAATACCAAAGTTATTTTCTTCAACCTTTTTCTGCGCCCGTTCAATAGATTTTGAGATCATAGAATGCTGAATAACTTCTCCTTCTTTTAATCCCATTTTATCCATCATTTTGGCTATTCTTTCAGAACCAAATAAACGCATTAAATTATCTTCTAACGAAACATAGAATTGAGACATACCCGGGTCACCCTGTCTACCTGCTCTACCTCGTAACTGGCGGTCAACCCTACGAGAATCATGTCTTTCTGTACCAATAATTGCTAGGCCTCCAACTTCTTTTACCTCTTCAGACAACTTAATATCGGTACCACGACCGGCCATATTGGTTGCAATGGTTACAACTCCGGGATTACCTGCAGAAGCAACTATATCTGCTTCTTTTTTATGCAG
>VAPK011102627.1_pt1 | contig 10665 bp, 10 predicted proteins | sample 3395031 | NCBI WGS metagenome assembly VAPK01 (sample SAMN08290443, study PRJNA428436) | hydrothermal vent metagenome | isolation source: Deep-sea hydrothermal vent chimney 1 | place: Pacific Ocean: Juan De Fuca Ridge
AAATTTTCATTTTATGAACGTCCAAACCGCAACATACCGGGTGCATAATAGAAATGGCTGTTGTATTCTGTTTTTGAGTCATAGCTATTCTCCTTTTGGAATAATTAAATGGCTTAATTACCTTTTCATAAGGATATAGCTATGGCTCAATCTATTGTCCAGACTTAAGTTTCATGCTTCGTTGTGAAAGCATTTCATGGGTGTTAGGTCATGGTAAGAGTGTGCAAAAAAGATATTTACTGATGAAAACAAAGCATGAACGAACATGAGCTGCTGAACCTGCTGACCCGGGTCCGCAACAACACCCTGCCCGTCAGCCAGGCCGTCGAGCGGTTGCGGCAACTGCCGGTTGAGCTCCTGTCATCCGCCCGGCTGGACCACCATCGACAGCTGCGGACAGGTCTGCCCGAGGCGATCTTCGGCGAAAACAAGACGGCATCGCAGCTTGTTGAAATTTTTACAGCGCTCCTCAAGCAGAAAGACGTGGTCCTGGCGACCAGGGTCGCGGCGGAAAAGGCCGGCGAGGTACTCAGCAAGCTTGACGGCCTCACCTACCATGATACGGCCCGGATCCTGAGCGGCAACGACCAGTACATCCCCGCAGACTGCGGACGGGGCACGGTGGTTATCGTCACCGCCGGCACCTCGGACCTGCCGGTGGCCGAGGAGGCCCGCATTTGCCTGGAACGATTCGGCCACCGGGTCAGGACCGTGTATGACGCCGGCGTCGCCGGACTGCATCGCATTCTGGCCCAGGTCGACCTCCTGCAACAGGCCTCAATGATTATCGTGGTAGCCGGCATGGAAGGCGCGCTGCCCGGCGTGGTGGCCGGCATGGTCCGGGCCCCGGTTATCGCCGTGCCCACCAGTATCGGTTACGGCACCGGTGCGGGGGGATTCAGCGCCCTGTTCGGCATGTTGAACAGCTGCGCTCCCGGCCTGGCCGTGGTTAACATCGATAACGGCTTCGGTGCCGCCTGCATGGCAGCGGCGATTAACAGAAAAATCAAATAATAAGCCCCTCGCCATTGCGCTATGCCGGCTATCGTTTTATAGTGGATAGCTTTTATCTGGCAAGAGCCCGCCGATTCACATTTATGACGAAACAATCAATACGTAGAATTGCCGGTCTCGTCAAAAGTCATTTTATTTGTCATCCTCTCATAGGTGGGAATGACGTTGTAGTATGAACTCAGGCTTTTGACGAAGTTGTCAGAATTCACTCAACAGTAAGTTCCCGGGATATACGGATCAGGGCGACAGCCCGAAGCCGGAATGCCGTGAAGTTATTTTTCAAGCAGACCTGTAACACAAAAAAAGAGCACATCCAATGAACACCACCATGAAACTGAAAATCGCTCTACTGGCCGGACTTGTCCTGTTCTCCATCACGGCCATTATCCCTTCGTTCTATAAAGGCGTCCCGTCCTGGTGGAAAACATACTTGGCCCCGCAAGGGATAAAACTCGGCCTTGACCTGCAGGGCGGCATGCACCTGGTGCTGCGGGTGGAGCTGGACAAGGCCGTAGAGAACTCGCTCAGCCTGGCGGCCTCCGACCTGAAAAATGCCCTGGCAGACAAACATATTACCGTGGTGCGCATGCCTTCCACCAACCCGCAGCAGATCACCTTCACCCTGCCCAATACCGGGGCGGTAAACACGGTGAACGAGGTTATCAAAAACGACTTCCCCAGCCTGGACATTAAAGTGCTCGCCGAACAGGGCAGTTTTCCCCGCATTATCCTGAAACTGAAGCAGGATAAAATTAATTTTATCCGCAAGAATGCGGTCAACCAGTCCCTCGAGATCATCCGGAACCGGATTGATCAATTCGGTGTCGCCGAACCGGTCATTATTCGTCAGGGCAATAACGAAATCGTGGTCGAGCTGCCGGGCATCAAAAATCCGAAACGGGCCATAAGGCTGATCGGCCAGACCGCCCAGCTTGAATTCAAAATGGTAGCCGACGACAGCGGCTTGAACCTGCCGCAGCTCATCAGCGACGCCGTCAAGGCCGGGCAGTGGAAGCCCGGCGGAAGCAGGGAGCAGCTCAACCTCGCCCTGCAGAACCGCCTGCCGCAAGGAACCGAGATCTACTTTCAGCGATTTGTCGACAAACAGACCAAGCGGGCCAGGAAGGTCCCCATCCTGCTGCGGAGCCAGGTCCTGATGACCGGCGAGATGGTGAAGGACGCCCAGGTACGAATCGGCGGCACCTTTAACCAGCCCTACGTCAGCCTGGATCTGACCGGCCGGGGCGGCAAAATATTCGGCATGATAACAGGAAAAAACGTCGGTAAACGGCTGGCAATTATCCTGGATGGAATAGTCCGCTCGGCCCCGGTGATCCGGGAAAAAATTCTCGGGGGCAGCGCCCAGATCTCGGGCGGCTTCTCCCACGCAGAGGCCACCGACCTGGCCATTGTCCTGCGGGTCGGAGCCCTGCCGGCCCCGGTTGAAATCATCCAGAACATAACCGTCGGTGCCAGCCTTGGCCGCGACTCCATCACCAAAGGTTTGACCTCAGGCCTGTTCGGCGCCCTAATCGTCCTGGCCTTTATGGTCATCTACTACCGGCTCTCCGGGGTGATCGCCGACCTGTCGCTGGCGATCAACATTCTCTTTCTTTTTGTCGGTCTGGCCATGCTCGGCGCCACCCTGACCCTGCCCGGCATTGCCGGTATTATCCTCTCCATCGGCATGGGGGTGGATGCCAACGTGCTCATCTTTGAACGAATGCGCGATGAATTCGCTCTGGGCAAATCAGTGAAGTCCGGTGTAGACAGCGGCTTCAACAAGGCATACTGGAGTATTGTCGACGCCCAGATGACAACCCTGATCACGTCCATGGCCCTGTTTCTCTTCGGTACCGGGCCGATCAAGGGCTTTGCCGTTACCCTGTCGCTGGGCATCATCTTCAACCTCTTTGCCGTACTGTTCGGCTCCCGGTTGATCTACGATGTCCTCTACAAAACAAAAAGGCTGAAGAAAGTCCGCTTCATGTGCTTTCTCAAAAAATCGAATTTTGACTTCATGGGAGTCAGGAAGATTGCCTTTACCGTCTCTGCCATCCTGGTTCTCGTCGGTCTTTTTTCATTTGTCGAAATTCTCAGGGGCCAGGCCAACCTGGGTGTTGATTTCTCCGGCGGCGCCCTCTTGCAATACAAGGCGGAGAACCCCTTCAAGCTGAAAGATATCCGGGCCGACTTTCGACAAAGCGGCTATGGCAATGTCACGCTTCAACAGGTAACAGGTAAAAACCGGCTGATCGTCAAACTCAAAAAATCCGAGGAAACGGTTGGCCATCTCGGCAACGAGATCACCGCCGTCCTGAACAAAAAAGAAGCAAACAAAAAATTTATCCTGGAGAGCCAGGCCGAAATCGGTTCATCCGTCTCAGCGACGTTGCGGGACAAGGCAATCGAGGCGATTGCCATCTCGCTGCTCGGCGTCCTTGTTTACCTGGCCCTGCGCTTTGACCTGAGCTTCAGCTTGGCGGCGGCCGCCGCCACCTTTCATGACGTGCTGGTGGTGCTAGGTATCTGCTGGCTCTTGCACATCGAAATTTCACTGCTGATCGTCACCGCGCTCCTGACCCTGGCCGGTTATTCACTCAATGACACGGTGGTCATCTTTGACCGAATCAGGGAAAATATGCAGAAACACGACAAGACCGATTTCTACACCATCATCAACAACTCCATCAACCAGGTCATGAGCAGGTCCATCATCACTTCCATGACCACGGCCTTCACCCTGGCGGCCCTCTTCTTTTTCGGCGGCTCGGCCATCCACGGTTTTTCCTTTGCCCTGCTTACAGGTATAATCGTCGGCACCTACTCGTCAATTTTTATCGCCAGCCCGTTGCTCAGTCTCAAATCACGGCAGGCATAATTCATGGCAGGGGCATTACCGGAACAATTCCAGCGGCTGGGACAGGGAAAGCGCTTCTGTTTTTCCTGCCATCCCGGCGTGCCCTGTTTCACCGAGTGCTGCCGGGAGCTGGATCTGGCCCTGACCCCCTATGACGTTCTGCGCCTGAAAAACAAGGTGCAAATGAACTCGACCGATTTCCTGGAACAGTATGTCATCATCGAACAGGGCCCGGACCTCGCCTTTCCCCTCTGTTACCTGACCATGGTGGACGACGGCCGGGCGAGCTGCATTTTTGTCTCCCCCGGCGGCTGCACGGTTTACGAAGACAGGCCGGCGGCCTGCCGGGCCTATCCCGTCGGCCGTGGCGCATCCCGGGAAAATAACGGCCGCGTCCGGGAGACCCTGGTCCTGGTCAGGGAACCGCACTGCCTTGGTTTCACCGGAAACGTGAACCAGACCGCCGGCGAATATTTCCGCAGCCAGGGCCTGGACGATTACAACCGCCGCAATGACGAGATCATGATTCTGCTGCAGCATGAGCGAATCAGGCAGGGGTTCCGGCCGACACAACGGCAGCAGGATCAATTCATCCTGGCGCTCTATAACCTGGACCTGTTCCGGCAGGAAATGAGTAGCGGCCGAATCAACATGAAACGGCCGCTGGCGGTCGAAGAACTGCAGGGGCTGGCCGGAGATGACGAGCCGCTGTTGCGACTCGGCGGCCGCTGGTTGCGGCAGGAGCTTTTTAACGAATGACCGGAGAAGACTGTCCGCTCGGCGAAAAACGTACTCAGGCCCTACGGCGGATCAGTGCGGAATACGGCCGGGAAGAGGGCGGATCTCACGGTCCGGATCATATGGAAAGGGTGTACCAAATGGCCCTGGCCATCGGCCGGCGGCTGAACGCCCGTCTTGATATCCTGGCCGCCGCCGCCCTGCTGCACGACATCGGCCGCCGCCACGAAACCGCGAGCCGCGGCAAGATCTGCCATGCGGCAAAAGGCGCGGAACTGGCGGCCGGTATCCTGCAAGGGCTTGAATTTCCGCCCCGGGACATCGAAGCCATTACCCACTGTATCCGGGCGCATCGTTTTCGCGGCCGGGAAACACCCGGCTGCCTGGAAGCCCGAATCCTCTTTGACGCCGACAAACTCGATTCCATCGGCGCCATCGGCATTGGCCGGGCCTTTCTCTTTGCCGGTCAGATCGGAGCCCGGCTGCATAATGCCGAGCTTGATCCAGCGGCCACCCGGTCCTATTCGCAGGAAGATACCGCCTACCGGGAATTTCAGGTCAAAATGTCCCGGGTCCGGGAGCAGATGCTGACCCCGCCGGGGCGCGAACTGGCCCGGCAGCGCCACAAATTCATGGAAGTATTCTTTGACGAGCTGAACCGGGAAATTTACGGGACCAAGATCCCTTAATGCTTGCTAACTACAGGAATCCATGCCAAAATGCTGAAACTTGTAATCTTTGACTGCGACGGTGTCATCTTTGATTCACGCGAGGCCAACCGCGCCTACTACAACCATCTCCTCGCCCGGTTCGATTGTCCGCCCATGGATGAGGATGAACTCGAATATGTCCACGCCCACAACGTAACGGCTTCGGTTGCCCACATCTTTCGCCGCCATCACCAGGTCGACCGGGCCGTCGCGGACCGCTTTCGCATGGAACTCGATTACTCGCCCTTTCTCAAGTCCATGATCATGGCGCCTGATCTGCTTGAATTCCTCCAGCTGATCAAACCGCGTTACCACACGGCAATCAGCACCAACCGAACGTCGACCATGCCCATGATCCTCGATATCTTCAAGCTGCGACCCTGGTTTGAGCAGGTGGTCACCGCCCTTGACACGCCACGGCCCAAACCGGCCCCTGACGGATTACATATGATCCTGAACCATTTCAGAGTCACCGTCGGCGAGGCCATTTACATCGGCGACAGCGAGGTGGACCGTGAGCATACCGCCAGCCTGGACATGGAGTTAATCGCCTTCCGGAATCCCGGCCTGGCGGCCGAGTATCACGTGGACCGATTCATGGCCATCCCCAAGCTGCCACCCTTCAGCCAACTGGGAAAAACAGCATGATCCTGACCGTCAGGCATACCTTCATGGTCACCGGCCCGGGCCTGGACACCTGCAGCCAACACGTCCGCTTCTTTTTAGACACCACGCAACTGGTTCGCTACGACTCTGTAGAGATTGACCCGGAACACTCAATCTGCGGCACGGAGCCCCGGTTTCAGCAGGAGCTGGACCTGGTATTAGCGGAAAACCAGGCCATACTGACAGAGCTGCTCGGCGAACTGCGGCAAGAAGGATGCCGGCAGCTAGATGATCTTATCACCCTGCCTCAGGGCTCTCAGAGCAAACTGCTCCACACCGTGAGCCATCTCCTTGACGGCTTTTTCGGTATTGATAGCCGCTTTTTCGACCTCGATGAAGACTCCCACCGGCTCACCGCCAAAAGGCGGCAACAGATCAACGACACACCGGCTCAATGCTGGCTCATCGGAATCACGGCCCGGTCGGCCTATGGGCAGAATTTTGGGCAGGTTTTTGAGAAAAAGAGCAAACAAGACAACTAGGTTTTTCCCTGCTCCTCGGCCTCATCAAGATGACGGCATCCTTCCATCAGGATCAGCATGAAGTCACCAAGTTCCCGGGCATCCATCAGTGAAGGAGGCAGCCCCGGCACATAATCGAAATGCCCCTCCCGTTCCCGCAGCAGAGCATAGATCGCCTCCTGATTATCCATTTCGCCAAAGCGAGCGGCAACCAGGGCTCCTTCGCGAAAGGAAATCCGCCCCCGGCCGGCCGGCACGTCAAGCAGCAATTTGCCGGTTTTCTGGTGCATATGAAAAACCTGCAGCAATTCGAGGGGAGAAATGGCATCAAGGCGTCCGCTGATCATCGCCCCGTCATTCTCGGCAACCGCTTGTTCCCCGGACTCTTCCGCCAACTCTCCCAAGCGGAATTTAATCAGGCCGGTACAGCCGCCGCAGGTGAAAACCGTATCCTGTTGTTCGGCGAACCCTGTCGCGGCATGAGGCAAGAGGGCAAAAAGCAGAGAAGTCAGCTCCCTGACCAGGATAAGACAGGACGGACGCCCGGCGGGCAGATTAACGGCTTTATCCGTCAGGACAAATTCGTCTTTATCGCAATAAAACGGGCAGTTATTCTCATAAACAATATCAAAGGCTACCGCAAATGTCGTCATGAATCATCCGTTTGCTCAAAAAAAATCTATGATAATTAAGAAATGGTACACATTATGAACAGAATGCTCAAATATGTAATTCGCTGCCCACACTGGCTGGTATCAAGCGGCTGTTCCGGCCTTTTTTCAAATATTCCAGGACAAAGCAGCTTGTTTCCCTTTACTGAATACTATACAATATAATGTAAATATGAACAGAAATGATATGGGCATCTCCCTTTCGTTGCCCGATTATCCTTGCGCAAGAGGGAGTTGAACAAGCCAAGGCCGTGTATTCTTTCACCCACCCCCCGGGTCCAAGGTTAAAGTATGTCCACTGTTGCTCAACATCTTATTGCCGATTTTGACCAAGTCAAAAAAACTCTGGCCCAATATCCGGATATCAGCATCATCCTAACTGCCGGAGAACCGCCGGACCATTATGAAATCGAATATCGCCTGAAGGGGTATAAAAAAAATCCAGACGGGACCATCTCCCCCGCCAATCAGCACCGCATTCAGATCGACCTGCCCTTCGGCTACCCGCATTTTCCGCCCAGCGTCAAACCACTCACTCCTGTTTTCCACCCTGATATCGATCCGGATGCTGTCCGTATTACGGATTTCTGGCAGGAAACCCCGTTCCTGGCCGAACTTGTTCTCCATATCGGTAAAATGATCTGCGGAACGTACAGTCCGGAGAATCCCTTTAACCAGGAAGCGTTCGACTGGTACGAAGAACGCCGGAACTGGCTCCCTTTTGACAGCGTGGAGATGGCAACAGCAACAACCGGCGATGACTCATTAAAAAACCTGCCGGACGAGATGCCGGCCGCGTTCAGCGCGGCAAAGGAGCCCAATCAACTCTCCCCGGAGGAAGAAAAAATTACAGAGGACGACATCCTGCTCGCCTCTGCAGCGAAGGACGGAGCCCCGGGCATCACCGCAGGGCAGACAAACGATGAACTCCCTGTCAACGAAGACCCGGTGACATTGGCGGAAGAGGATATTCAGCTCGGCCTCAATCTGGAAGACGAAGACCCGGTGCCACCGGAAAACAAAACCGACGAAATTGATGAACAGCCCCGTGATTTGGACGAAGATGTCTTCTCCGCCCTGGGGCTGGATGATGAGGCGCCGGGGGAAGTTGTCCCTGCCGAAAGAGAAAAAAAAGGCCGCTTCAGGCCTGTCCGGCCACTCATTGAACAAAAAGAAATATTCAGAGCCCAAAGGGTTCTCGCCGATATTCATGATCCGGCCTCGGTCCCTGACTTTGAGGAACTGGAACGGGATATCGCCGAGGCGACCCGCGAAGCCAAGAGGCTGTATAAAAAGGCCGTCCTGCTTAACCAACAGGGACAGCTGGAAAAAGCCGGCCTGCTGTTGGACCAGATGGCCAACGTCGCCATTGATTATCCCGGCCTTGAATCCGCCCGCAACCGTATCCGTGAAGATATCATGGCCAGGCGGAGCAAACCGGCCGAGCCGGCAACCACGGCCAAATCCGCAGCCAGGCGGAAAACAATCACCGTCGGCGAACGGGCTGCGAAAATTTCGAAAAAAATTCCATATAAACAGATTGTTGCACTTGCCGTTCTCATAGGGGTTGCGGCCGGCGGCGCCCTTCTCTACTTCAGTGACTCCGTCAACCTGAAAAAAGCGACGGCAAACTGGCAGCAGGCGCAAAAACTAAGCGCCGGACGCCAGTATAAAGAGGCCGGGAAATCGTTGGCCGCGGCGCAATCGGCCCTGGGCAAAATATTTTTTCTCAGGCAGTCCCGGACCACGCTGGAACAAAAGATACACTCCCTGGTCCGCTCCCGGAATTTCGAGGAAGGCCTGCAGGGTCGGGTTTCGTACAACGGCCGATACATAAATGCTGAGCTGGCGAAAAAACTCAGCCGCTTCAATGTCCTTTTGGCGGCGGCCAACAAATCCGTCAAGGCGGGAAAAACACCGGCGGCCATCAAGGCCATGAATACGGCGCTCCGGTTTGCCGAACAAAACGGCCTGCAGGAGCAGATGCGGAAAATTCATCCGACCCTCAACAGCCTTCAACTACAGGAGTCATTAGAACAGGCCAGAAAAGCGGAAGAGGAAAAAGAGTGGCCGCAGGCCGCCAAGACCTATCGAAAGGCCATGGAGCTGAGTGCCTCATTATCCACTGCCGCTGCCAAAAACGATATCGCCACTCATTTTGCCATTGCCGCTTTTCACAGTGAACTCGACCGCAGCAAAACTGCCTTTACCGCTTCAGAATGGCAAAAAACCATTGAAATGCTGCAACGGGCCGAAAAAATTCTGCAGAAGAACCCTAAAGCCGCTTCGGCGGCAGAGAAAAAAGAACTTCATTCGCTCCTGCTCAACTCCCAGCTTTTTCAGCTGTTGGGTACGGCAAAAAAAGCCTATGGAAAGGGAAATTGGGACAAGGCCGTCCAGGAATACCGGAAGTCGATCGATCTTCTGCAACAGAACCGCGACCGCCTAGGAGCAGAGGCCGGCGACTACATCGACCAAATTGAGAAAACCATTCTCCTTACCCATATCGCCCGGGAACAGAGCAAGACCTCGCTGACGGTGAAAAATGAAGATATGGCCGCAACCCTCTCCCATGACCAAACCATTATCAACCTGATCGAAAAGAGCAGATTCAACCATGACCCGGCGCTGCAAAAAATCCTGACCAACACCCTCCGACAGGTTGCAACGAGGAAGGAACAGCTTGACATCAAGCGGAAAATAGACTGGCTCAACACCAACTTTCAGAAAATTTTCCTAGAGAACTATCCCTCGGTCCGCTCATCGGAGCTGCCCAATAAGAAAGTGACTTTTTTAAAAAAGGTCGGCAATAAACTAATCTTCAACCTGAGCTGTGTCGAAATCCGGCAAGGCCGGTCTTTCGGGCTGGAGCTGAACTACCAGTATAATCCGGACACGGATTCCTGGAACCTGTACCCCGGTCAGTGAGAATGGGAGTAGCCGGGTCCGCCAGGCGCGGCCAGGGGACCGCCCGCCTTTCCCAGGGCGTCGCCCAGGGCGGCCTCGGCATCCCGCAGTGAGGCAGCGGCTCTTTTGAGCAGCTCCGCGATATCCGGCTTGCCGGCAGCCTCCATGGTTCCGGCCCACTGGAGGAATTCTCCGCCGTGGCCGCTGTTGTGTTCTATCCAGTGCGGGAGCATGACACGCAGTTTATCCAGGTCATCCATATCGTTCATCCTTTTTTTTTCCTTGCCCTTGCGCGGATACCGAGGCGGGAACCAGCACCAGCTTGTTGCCGAGAAAATCAATTCGGGCAACGGCCACGTCCGGCACAACTCTCGGCTCTTCAAAAAAGGTGGAGAGAGTCACTCCTGCCGTGGTTACATCCAACCCTGTCACACTGTCCATAATGTTTTCCTGCCGGCCGTCCCGCTCAAGCACTACGCTCATCTGACACATGATTCACTTCCTTCCTGCATTTCATAATCACTTTTTTCTCAACTTAGGGCCTGTAAAAAAATAACATGGGCAAGATTGCGCTCATATTTGGGTCAGATTTGGTTACGGTAATTGAGTAAAACCGCAGGCGTAGCAGGGCTACGTCG